>ERZ791887.750-NODE-750-length-27333-cov-3.871728_pt1 | contig 27333 bp, 16 predicted proteins | sample MGYA00510157_ERZ791887 | MGnify/ENA primary metagenome ERZ791887 (study PRJEB30046, sample SAMN00792112) | human gut metagenome | study: EMG produced TPA metagenomics assembly of the A metagenome-wide association study of gut microbiota in type 2... | reverse complement strand
TTTTGGCATTCTCATGCCAAAACACCTCGCGGGATAGTGGCGTGTGAACAGTAACAATTATTTATATAATTTAAGTATTAGAACATAAAGTACTTGATATCTTCTCACTTTAACGTTATACTGAACTCGTATAATTGAACAGACTCCGGATGCGAAGTTTCTACCCTTGCCCTCCAGTTTTATGAAAGGAGGGGATGCCTGATGAACACAATGGAAGTTCTTACTTTATTATTAGTAATCTTTACGGCATTGACTTACATAAATCAACATAAAAAGAAATAAGCATCCAACTTTGGGCGGTGGGATGCTTAAATTCTTTTCACATTAATTTTACCGAGGGCAACCGGAACTAGCTTCCGGTCAACTTCTAAGTAGATTATACAATGGAGCACTTGAATTTTCAAGTGCTCTTTTATAATAATTCAGATAGGATTCCACATGTGTTGAGTCAATCGGATATTCGCAATCCGCTTTCGCTACTTGCTCATAACCAAATAACTGCTTCGCAGTTTATCAGAAGGGGCTTGTACCCCTTCTGATACAAGCAAGTCCCCACCCACTGCTTATTGCTCTTCGCAATTGAAGCAGGGGACTTACTTGATTTGGTTAAAACAAAGTGAACTGCAACTTTCATATTTTCAGATAAGACTTTATCTTCTCTTCCTGCAAATCCTCACCAATTACAATCAAAACCTCCTGCCCTACATGAAGAGGACGGATCGTAATTTCATTCTTAGTAGCATTTAATTCAATCCACTTTTTCCCATTTTTCTCCGTCTGAACAGACTTTCCAGAAATTCCATCATCATCGTCCACTCTCATAAATCCCTTCATCCGAAACACACGCCCACATTCAGGATCAGACAGAATCTTCTCAGTTGCTTCCCGCAGCTCCTTCTCAGTCATCTTCACATTCATAAAGTACAGAGAAGTAAAGGCATCCTCTGCCTCGAACTCCGGTTTCCTGTAGCTTGCCATTACATATCCACAGGATGCGATTCTGTCAAATTCCTCTTTCGACATTTCCTCCCAGTTTTTGTGGATAATATTAACTGTATCCACATCATCCATTTCACAGCAAAATCTCCTGCTGCAGTGAACCTTCTCAAGTGCCTGATTCACATGAGCAATTGTGCCCTGGATTTCCTCAGGTGATGCATCCTGGCTTTTGCTCATCACAATGCATCCCGCATCTGCCACCTCCGAAGCCAGAATGAAATCCGCCTCCTCTGACAGATCACTCTCCAGCTTAGAATCCACAATCCCAATCACATTTCCAATCTCATACCAACGGTTTAACGGCTCCTCATGAAGAATATCAAAAAACTCATCCACATCAAAAATCCCTGACGGCTCCACGATCACACGATCATAACCACACATCCCCATAGCAATCAGTTTCGTCTTAAATCTCCTCCTGTGGCAGTCCTTATCACACCCTCCTGAGATCATCTCTAGCTCACAGTTATCTCCCATCAGATCCTGAAGCAGCATCATATCCACATTCACTGCCCCGTAATCATTCTCAAGTATTCCAATATTATTCCCTTCATCCATCAGATACTTTGCGTACTTCCTGATAAACGTCGTCTTCCCCGACCCCAGAAAACCTGTAATCAAATCTACCTTAACCATTATTTATTTTCCATTCCTTTCGTAAACTTATATTGCATAATAATTGATAATTTCTTATCTGAATTTTTATTTTTCATGAACTATCTCTATAATTTTTTTATTATACCTGAAAGCTCAAGTAATAACAATGGACTAACAGAACAATAGATTAACTTAAGTTACTGTTCACTGGTAATATCCCGCGAGGTGTTTTTTGTGTGCGAAGGTCACCTACAGAACCTGCCACTGGCAGCTTCTTACGGATGCTTGGCAACAGAAGACCCGAGACATACCGCGCGAATTTATGCGATTAGCATAAATTAAGTTTGCGAAGCGTGTTGCTGTGAACGGAGTGAACAGTAACTAACTTAAATATATTTTAAGGGCGCAGCAGACCTTATCTGTCTGCTACACCCTTATACGCATACCTTTTAATCCATATAACTCTCTATAAAAGTAATCCTTTAAGATAACTCCAGCTTACCAGTATAAAGCTGATAATAAGTTCCTTTTAACTTAATGAGGTCTTCATGGTCACCTCTTTCAATGATCTTACCATGATCCAGTACGATGATGGCATCGCTGTTTCTGATGGTTGAGAGTCGATGGGCAATTACGAATACGGTACGGCCTTTCATCAGGTTATCCATACCTTTCTGTACGATACTCTCTGTACGGGTATCGATACTTGAAGTTGCTTCATCCAGGATCAGTACCGGCGGGTTGGCTACGGCTGCTCTGGCGATAGAGAGAAGCTGGCGCTGTCCCTGGGAGAGTTCCTCGCCGTCACCGCTTAACATGGTGTCATATCCATTCGGAAGCATCTTGATGAACTGGTCTGCATGAGCCAGTCTTGCTGCCTCGTATACTTCCTCATCTGTCGCATCCAGTTTACCATAGCGGATATTTTCCCTAATAGTTCCAGTGAACAGATGAGTATCCTGAAGTACAATTCCCAGAGAACGTCTGAGGTCGTCTTTCTTAATCTTCGTGATGTTGATTCCGTCGTAACGGATCTTACCTTCCTGAATATCGTAGAAACGGTTAATCAGGTTTGTGATGGTTGTCTTACCGGCACCGGTAGAACCTACGAAAGCAAGTTTCTGTCCTGGTTTTGCAAAGAGACTGATGTCTTTCAGAATTACTTTATCCGGGTTATAACCGAAAGTAACATCTTCGAAACGTACATCTCCTGTCAGCTCTGTGTAGCTTACAGAACCGTCTGCGGAATGCGGATGTTTCCATGCCCACATACCTGTTCTTTCTTTGCATTCTGTGATGTTTCCATTGGCATCTTTCTTCGCATTGACAAGTTCTACATAGCCTTCATCCTCTTCCGGTTCCTCATCAATGAGCCTGAAGATTCGTTCTGCACCAGCCAGAGCCATAACGATTGCGTTAAACTGCTGTGCCACCTGCATAAACGGCTGTGTGAAGCTCTTTGTAAACTGCAGATAGGAAGCCATGACACCAAGAGTGATGCCGCCGACTCCTGTTACAGATAGAAGTCCGCCAAGTACAGCTGTTAAAACGAACTGCAGGTTACCAATGTTACCAATTACAGGTCCCATCATGTTACCGTATTTATTGGCATTTGCAGAACTTTCGAAAAGTGCTTCGTTGAGTTTGTCAAATTCTTCTTTGGACTGCTCTTCGTGGTTAAAAACTTTTACAACTCTCTGTCCGTTCATTCTCTCTTCCACGAAACCAGTCACGTCTGCCAGAGATACCTGCTGGCGGATGAAGTATTTACCACTGTTAGAACCGATTTTATTCGTGACCTTCAACATGACAAAAATGATCACAACTGCCAGAATTGTAAGCAGCGGGCTTAACACCAGCATGGAAATAAATGTAACAATGATCGTAAACAATGCCATCAATGCCTGCGGAATCGCCTGGCTGATCATCTGTCTCAATGTGTCGGTATCGTTGGTATAAAGACTCATGATGGATCCGTTTGTGTTCTGATCGAAGTAGCGGATCGGGAGAGTCTGCATATGTTCAAACATATCGTCACGAACACGTTTCAGCACGCCCTGACCGATATAAACCATTGTTCTGGTATAGATAAATGTAGCAATTACACCAAGAAGGAAAATACAGCCAAGAACGGAAAGCGCCTTATACAGTTCTGCAAAGTTCGGATCTGTCTGTCCGATCAGCGGAATGATAAAATCATCCAGCAGGAATTTCAATGACAGAGAAACAGAAATGCTGGCTACTGAACTGATAAAGATACAGATAAACACAAGGATAAACTGTGCTTTATAAGTTGCTGTCATATATTTCAGAAGTCTTTTGGCAGTTTTGATGGTGTTCTGATCTAATTTTTTTTTCTTATTCATCGTCTCCGCCTCCTTTGACCTGTGATTCATATACTTCTCTGTAAATATCGTTTGTCTTAAGCAGTTCTTCGGATGTTCCCACGCCTACGATCTTACCGTCATCCAGTACGATAATCTGGTCTGCATCCTCAATAGAAGAAACTCGCTGTGCAATAATTATTTTTGTTGTATTCGGGATTTCCTCTCGGAAAGCCTTACGAATCAGGGCATCTGTTCTGGTATCTACCGCACTGGTAGAGTCATCCAGGATCAAAATCTTCGGTTTCTTAAGAAGTGCTCTGGCAATACACAGACGCTGCTTCTGTCCACCGGATACGTTGTTACCACCCTGAACGATCATAGTATTATAGCCATCCGGGAATTCACTGACGAATCCGTCTGCCTGTGCAAGCTTACAAACTCGCTGAACTTCTTCATCACTGGCATGTTCATCGCCCCAGCGGATGTTTTCATAAATGCTTCCGGAGAAAAGCACATTTTTCTGCAGTACCATAGAAACCTGGTCACGAAGAACCTCCAGATTATAGTTACGGACATCTACGCCGCCAACCTGTACATTTCCCTTCGTGACATCATAGAGTCTCGGAATCAGCTGTACCAGAGTAGATTTGGCACTACCGGTTCCACCGATAACACCGACGGTCTGACCTGATTTAATATGAAGGTTTACATCCTTCAGGGAAAGGTTTCCGCCTTCTCCTGCATAGCTGAAATCTACATGATTGAAGTCAATAGAACCATCTGCCACTGTTTTTACTGCATCAGCCTTATCCTGCATTTCCGGAACTTCATCCAGAACTTCAATGATACGGTCTGTAGATGCCTGTGCGATCATAATCATAACAAATACGAAAGTTACCATGTTCAGGGACATCAGAATCTGAAGTGCATAAACGATAACACTTGTCAGTTCACCAGTCTCCATGCCGCCGAGAACGATTCCTCTTCCACCGATGGCAACAATGATAATAATTACGGTATACATCATAAACTGCATAACCGGAGCATTCCATGCAACAATCTTCTCTGCTTTAGTAAAGAGGTTGTAAACGTATTTGGAAATTCCATGGAATTTCTCGATCTCATGGTCTTCTCTTACGAATGCCTTAACTACGCGGGATGCATTTACATTTTCCTGTACAGAATTGTTCAGGATATCGTACTCATCAAATACTTTGATGAAATGCGGATGTGCTTTCTTTGCAATGAAGATCAATGTACCGCCCAGAAGCGGAACTACGACCAGGAAAAGTAAAGCAACTTCCTTGTTAATGGTCAGTGTCATGATCCATGACAGAATGATCATAAACGGTGCTCTGGCAAGGAGACGTATGCTCATCATATATGCCTGCTGCACGTTCGTGATATCTGTAGTCAATCGTGTGACCAGACCTGAGATTGAAAAGTGGTCGATATTTTTGAAGGAGAAATCCTGCACCTTGTAAAAAATATCATGTCGTAAATTCTTTGCATATCCTGCTGCCGCAACTGCCGCCATGTTTCCGGCCTGTACACCGAAGAACAGAGAAAGCATTGCCATGACAACAAGGATGACTCCTCGCTGGATGATATAGCTCATATCGCCGTTTGCGATACCTACGTCGATGATCTTCGCCATTTCCAGCGGAATCAGAACTTCCATCAGTACTTCCAGGATTACAAGGATCGGAGCCAGTACAGACTGCTTCCTGTATTCCCGGACGGAACTTAAAAGTTTCTTATTCATCTTTGTCGATGTCCTCCTTATTCTTTATAATTGTTACCTCTCATTACTTTTTATGTTCACAATGTTCTTCTTTACCATGAACATCATCAACTTCCTGTGACTGTCTTTTTTTCTCCTGATCTGCCAGACAATTACATACGCTTCTGCGATTTTCATACATCTGCCACAGAACCTGTTTGCACAGCTCCACATCTTCTTTCGGGATTCCCCGAACCATTGCCTCTTCATTTTCCTCGATGCTCTTAAGAATTGCCGGGCGGATGTTCTCTGCCTTTTCGGTAGGGACAATCCGTTTCAGACGTGCGTCCTGTCTGGCACTCTCTCTGTAAATATAGCCATTCTTCTCCATCAGCTTCAGAATTCCGGTCGCTGTTGGCTTTCTGACCTGAAATTCCTCTTCAACATCTTTCTGATAAAGATCCCGATGCATCGTTTCGAGAAGAATGAATTTCAGCACATGCTTCTGCATCGTTGTCAGATCATCATTCTCTATCACTTCGGTCGGATTATGCCGCCGCATGGAATGTGACAAAATTTGGATCAGCCTGCCAACATGCATATCCTTTAGTCTCTGTTTCATTTCTTCCTCTATCGCTCCTGCACCTCCTGTCAGTCAGATATTTGTAATCCGCTTCATTACTTTCTGATTTATAGCAAGCTGATAAAATCCCACCTCTTCAGAATACCAGTACATAGAATCCTGAAAGTGGGAAGTTTTATGGCTTTCCATTTAGTTAGTACCCTAACTATTTTTTCATTATAATGATGCATATGTGGAATGTCAATCATTTTTATCGTTACTGTTCACTCCGTTCACAGTAACTTTGCCAAAATTCATTCCAAATTGCCTGCGGCAATGGAATTTTGGCTTGTATGTCTCGGGATTTTGGCATATTCATGCCAAAACACCTCGCGGGATAGTGCTATGTGAACAGTAACTTTTTATCAATAACAATTTGTATTTTTTATAATCCAGAAATTGCGTCTGCCCGGAAAGTATGTTAATATTGTTTCACTGAGTACAGCGATAAAATACAAAAGTCCGAAAACAATATTCTGTAAAATTAGATGGATTCCGGACTATGTTTAATAACAAAGGAGGATTTTTATTATGTATATTACATGTCTTGACGTAGAAGGTGTATTGGTGCCGGAAATCTGGGTTGCATTCGCAGAAGCCAGCGGAATCCCGGAACTTAAGAGAACTACCCGTGATGAGCCGGATTATGATAAATTAATGAACTGGCGACTTGGCATTCTGAAAGAACATGGTCTCGGACTGAAAGAGATCCAGGATGTTATCGCAAAAATTGACCCGCTTCCAGGTGCTAAGGAATTTCTGGATGAACTTCGTTCCTTCTCTCAGGTCATCCTGATCAGTGATACTTTCACACAGTTTGCTGCACCTCTAATGGAAAAGCTTGGCAGACCAACACTGTTTTGCAACACTCTTGAAGTTGCAGACAGCGGTGAGATCACCGGCTTCAAGATGAGAGTGGAACAGTCCAAATTAAGCACTGTCAAAGCTTTACAGTCTATCGGATTTGATACGATCGCAAGTGGTGATTCCTACAATGACCTTGGTATGATCCAGGCAAGTAAAGCCGGATTCCTTTTCAGAAGCACTGATAAGATCAAAGCCGATTACCCGGATATCCCGGCATATGAAGCTTATGATGAATTACTGTCAGCTATTAAGAATGCTATGAAATAATTGACGGAAATCCTAGTGTGCCGACAAGTTGATTCTTGAAACAATCTTGCAGGATAAATTTTCTTATTTCAAGGCGGAGGAGAGAGGCGTAGCGGTGGCTACGGCGACCGACGACAACGCGGAAATAAGGAATTTAGACGCAAGATTGTTCGAGAAATCAACTTGTCGGTACACTAGAAACTAATTATTTTGAAACATTACTCAAAAATCAATCAATAGCAATTTCGTATTGTAAATAATTTCCAGTTATTACAAAAACCATCATACATTCCCAATAACATCGAAATATTTTTTCGTTGCATCGGTTCTGTATGATGGTTTTTTATAAATTCACACAATATATCTCCGGATTTTAGAAGATCCAAAAACGCTTATTATTTTTACTATTTCGTTATCCCGTATTTCTCTTTAAACTGCTCCGCCGAACATGGCTTGCTGTAATAATATCCCTGAATATAATCCGGTTTCATTTTAGTGATCGATTCCAGTTCCTCTTTCGTCTCAATCCCCTCTATCACAACTTTAAGGTTCAGGCTATGTATCATATCTATAATATGATCTAACAGTTTATGTTCATATTCGTTCTTTAACGCCTGCATCGTGAAGCTGCGGTCAATCTTCACCGTATTCGAAGAAAGTCTTCCGATATTTTTCAGGTTCGAATATCCCGTACCGAAATCATCCATCGCGATACAGACACCAATCTTCTTAAAACTCTCCCACATGTGCCGGACATTCTTGGATGTCTCCAGATCTCCGCCAACATCATTAACGACCAGATATTCAATATAATATACGTCAAAAGTCTGAGTAAATTTTCATCTACAGTTCCCTTCAGGAATTCTTATATCAATCCGGCTACAGTTCAAACGCTTTCTTTATGCTGTCATAATGCAGAAATTTTCCTTCTGCCGCAAACGCCTTAATCTCATCAACTGTAGCAAACATATATCCGTCTGTTTCCTCTGTCTGCAGATGCAGATTCTTCTCGTCAATGTCCATCACAAAGCGATACACATCCACGAAATAATTATCGCCCTCACCCGGGTTCTCTCTCTTATATGTAAAAAGATATCCACCTTCTGCACCACGTGCATCCAGACCTGTTTCCTCTTTTACCTCACGCAAAACAGCTTCGTAAGATTCCTCTCCCGCCTGAGCAGCACCACCGGATACTTCCCACCAGCCAGGTGCCCATGCTTTCGTCATTACGCGTTTTGTTATAAGGAAAGTTCCATCCGGTCTTGCAACCACACCCAGAACTGTCAGATGATATTCTCCATCCTTTAAGCACCAGTCATTTCTCTTCATTGTGCGTCCGGTCGGTTTCTTGTCTTTATCATAAATGTCCCAAAACTCCATGTTGATCTGTTTCCTTTCATTAATGTATTGCTGCCCTTCATTATACGGCTTTTCCCTGTCGTAAAGCAACTTATTTATGAAAAATAAACAAGATACCTGCAAAATATCCTTAAATTCCATGCATCCTTGCATTGAAATTAAAACAATTATTAAGTATAATTGCATTAGACAACTGTCACCGTATGGAGGCAGTCATTTAAAGGAGGAATATTATTATGGCAACATGGAAAAATCTGGATACCCTTGCTTCTTACAGCAAACTTGCCGAACTGAAAGGTCACGTAAATATCGCTGACGCCATGGCAGGTGAGAAGGGTGCAGAACGTGTAGTGAAATACAGCGCACCAATGGCAGCCGGTTTAACTTACAATTATGCTGCAAAACAGGTGGATGAGACAGTTCTTGACGCACTTGCAAAACTTGCAGATGAGGCCGAACTTATCGACAAATTCCAGGAATTATACAACGGCGCTGTAATCAATACAGGAGAGAAACGTATGGTTCTTCATCACCTTGCACGTACCCAGCTTGGTGAAGCTGTAGTTGTAGACGGTGTTGACAAACGTGAATTCTACGTTGCACAGCAGAAAAAAGCAGCAAACTTTGCAAACAAAGTTCACGCAGGTGAGATCACAAATGAAAACGGCGAGAAATTCACAACTGTAGTACAGATCGGTATCGGCGGAAGTGACTTAGGTCCTCGTGCATTATATATCGCTCTTGAGAACTGGGCGAAAGCAAACAACACATTCAAGATGGAAGCGAAATTCATCAGCAACGTAGACCCTGATGATGCAGCTGCTGTTCTTACTTCCGTAGACCTTGCTCATTCTCTTTTCATCGTTGTATCCAAATCCGGTACAACTCTTGAGACATTAACAAACGAAGCATTTGTAAAGAATGCTCTCGTTAAAGCAGGATTAAATCCTTCCAGACATATGCTTGCTGTAACAAGTGAGACTTCTCCTCTGGCTAAGAGCGAAGATTATCTGACAGCAATCTTTATGGATGACTATATCGGCGGACGTTACTCTTCTGTTTCCGGTGTAGGCGGAGCAATCCTTTCCCTTGCATTCGGCCCTGAAGTATTTGCACAGATCCTTGACGGAGCTGCTGCTGAGGACAAGCTTGCTACAAACAAGAACATCCTTGAGAACCCGGATATGCTTGACGCCCTGATCGGTGTTTATGAGAGAAACGTACAGGGATATCCTGCTACAGCAGTTCTTCCATACTCTCAGGCATTAAGCCGTTTCCCTGCACACTTACAGCAGTGTGATATGGAGTCCAACGGTAAATCTGTAAACCGTTTCGGTGAACCTGTAAACTATGTGACAGGACCGGTTATCTTCGGTGAGCCAGGTACAAACGGACAGCATTCCTTCTATCAGTTATTACATCAGGGAACTGATATCGTTCCGCTTCAGTTCATCGGCTTTAAGAAGAGCCAGCTTGGTGTAGATGTTGATATCGAGAACAGCACAAGCCAGCAGAAACTCTGCGCTAACGTTGCAGCTCAGATCGTAGCATTTGCATGCGGTAAAGAAGACGAGAACCTCAACAAGAACTTCAAGGGCGGTCGTCCTTCCAGTATCATCGTAGGTGAAGAACTGACACCGGCTTCTCTTGGTGCATTACTTGCTCACTTCGAGAACAAGATCATGTTCCAGGGATTCGTATGGAACTTAAACAGCTTCGACCAGGAAGGTGTACAGCTTGGTAAAGTCCTTGCCAAACGTGTTCTCGCACACGACACTGACGGAGCACTGAAAGTATACAGCGATCTGTTAAACATCTGATTTGTAGTTTTATACTTTTACAGAAAATATCTACGGGAAATCATTCTGATCTGGATGATTTCCCGCTTTTTATGTCATAGGAATGTTATTCAATAGTTTTCTATAATATAAAAACCATCATACAGTCCCCACAAGATTCTGTATGATGGTCTTCCTATCTTCTTTTAATTTAATTATGCTCCGCAGAGCTTCTCCATAAATTCAGCTCTCGGCAATGGTCTGGAATAATAAAATCCCTGAATAGCATCACAGCCCATTTCTCTCAGAAGTTCTACCTGATCCGCGCTCTCCACACCTTCGGCAATCACATTCATGCCAAGTCCATGTGCAAGAATTGTTATCTGCTGCACGATCATTCTTCCCTTATCTTGCCCGATACAGTCTATCAGACTCTTATCGATCTTCAATGTATTAAATGGCAGTTCACTTAATGTGATCAGAGAAGAATACCCTGAGCCAAAGTCATCCATGTGCAATGCAAATCCAGCATTTACCAGTCTCTCTGTAAAGTCTCTGATCTTCACATTATTCAATGTAGCCGTCTCTGTCAGTTCAATCGGCACACAGGAAAATGGAATTCCCGTTTCTTTTACGATGTCAACATAACGCTCTACAACGCCTGTATGATGAATACTTACACGTGACAGATTTACCGAGATTGGAACCAGTTTCTGTCCTTTCTCTATAAGTTCTCGCTGAAATTCACATACATATCTGAATATATATTCATCCAGTTTTACGATCAGGCCATCCCTCTCATATAGCGGAATAAAATCCCCCGGCATTACCATAGAGCCATCCGGATTGATCCAGCGTACCAGAGACTCTGCTCCTACAATTTTCTCTGTTTTTACATCATATTTCGGCTGGAAATATGCTGCAAACTCTTTATCACGAATCGCACTGTCAAATCGGTTCTCCAGCTTTCTGTCAAGCATCTGTTTCTGTTTTAACTCTTTCGTATAATATGCAATACTGTTCTCATAATTATCACGAATACTGCGGATTGCCATAAATCCTCTGTCACAGATTACGGAAACCGGTAACGAAATATCAATATCTTCATAAATTCCGTACTTAACCATAAGATTCGGAATCGGAGCATTCTCCGCAATTTCTTCTGTCACTCTCTTCATTATATCTAACGACAGATCCATATCCCCATAAGCAAGGCATACAAACTGATCACTTCCATATCTGGATACCAGACCATGCGGCATCATCTTTGCATATGTCCGGGCCAGATAACACAAAACCTGATCCCCGATCTTATCTCCATAACTGCTGTTAATCAGTTTAAAATCTCTGATGTCGGCAACTACCAGATGAAATTTCTCCTCCGCCTTAGCCTTTAGAAGTACTTTGGCATGATAGAAGAATGCCTGTCTGGTATAAATTCCGGTAAGTTCGTCATGCTCTACCGCTGTAAGTGTCAGCACAGACTCTCTTAACTTTATTACACTGTTGATTCTGCCCATTACAATTTTAAAATTATAAGGTTTCGGAATAAAATCAACCGCACCCAGATCCAGACACTGAATCTCCGCATCCTTCGAATTACTTCCGGTCATAACAATAACCGGTATCGTTGATAACACTTTATCCGTATTTCTCTGTCTAAGAAATTCAAATCCATCACACACCGGCATGCAGATGTCAAGTAATACTACAGATAATTCTCTGTAATATTCCCTGAGAATCTTAAGTCCTTCTTCCCCATTCTCCGCAAGAAGAACTTCAAATCTCTCTTCCAGAAAAGAAGAAAGGATTTCACGATTCAGTTCATTGTCCTCTACGACCAGAATCTTTCTCTTTGCTGGCGTTTTTCCCGGTTCCAGCAGTTTTACATTGTCAGAATCTTTTATCATACTTCTCTATTGCTCCCTTCAGACCGAAAAGCCAAACATTACTGTTCATTCCGTTTCCGGCAACAGCAAAACATCTCCGGATATGTCTGCCGGAGATGCTTAAAATTCATTGACGATCTGTTTGTTCTTCTAATGTATCTTAAAATAACCGGCCAGATGTATACTCTCGTTTCCTGTCAGAGTTTTCTACAATTTAGGCCTCGTAACCTCACGATTTTAATTATGCAAAATATCCTAAGTTATAAAAAAATCATACATGATATAAATGTATTTTGGCTTCTTAATTTTACCTTATTTTGCATAATCTTTCAAGAGTTAATGTGAAAACGGTAGCTCATATAAAATTTATTCCATTACAGAATATCGCAGAACTTCTCTTCGTCAAGAGCAAACTCCATTTCATTACTGACGGAAAAAATATATCCATCGAATTCCAGAGTCTTAAAAAAACAGTTTTTCTCTGAAGATTTTCCGAGGATAAATCCATTCTCTGTCGGAATTACTTCAAACGAGTCCAGTGCAAGGCTCATTCCTTTTCCAGTCATCTTCATGTAGCTTTCTTTTAATGTCCAGAGTGTAAAGAATGCTCTGTTTTTGTCATCCGCAGATCTTATATATTCAAGTTCTGTGGAGTAGAAATAATGTTCTGCTACCTCAAGTGGCGCTTTACTGTTCTTTTCAATGTCACATCCGACTTCGCAGTCTGATAATACACCGACTACATAATCCCCTGCATGTGACACATTAAAAAAGAGGTTGTCCACAAATGGTTTTTCATTTTCGGAATACTTCAGATCATTTTCTGAAAATCCATTTTCATTAAGAATTTTCCTGATGATGATACCTGCTCCAAGACTTCTCTTCCGGTCATCAGGCTGAAGATACCTGATGACCTTTTTTCTTCGCCTCTCGTCAACCAGTTCGAGAAGCTTTTTATCCTGCAGCGGATCATTAAAATTCCTGATATTGATTCTGTATAATTTCATTTTATATCATCCATAAATCAAATTGCTGACCACTCAGTCCTCAGCAATACACTACATTACCTGAATATCTCGTAGAATAACGTTATATAAACATCAGCAATCCTTATATCTTATCTCTCGATTTCTATCTGCTGGTCAAATCCGGTAAGTCTGAAAATATCAAATACTTCATCCGAAACATTTATAATCTTAAATCCATCCTTACCCATCATCTTCTTATATGCAACGATTACCTGACGCAGTCCTGCTGAAGAAATATATTCAAGCTTTGCAAAATCAAACACGAGGCTTGTAATGCTATCCTCAAGTTCTGAAAGTGCCTCCTGTAACTGAGGTGCTGTCTGTGTATCAAGCCATCCGCTGATCTCCAGCGTTGCTTTATTTCCTTCTGTTTTCTTTACGATTTCCATGAAATGTACCTCCTTTTTTATCCAATTTAATCAAAGAACGTAAGTCTGTCAAGTGCTGCTATCGCACTTTCAAGATATTTATCATCCGTAACAGGCCATTTATAATCGAGTCGGTAAAGAACCTGTGCCGTAAATCGGTTACTATAATCCAATGTATAAATCTCATTTTCATTATGTGAAGTATACGCAATAAGTCCCGAAACAGCTTCAGAATCTTTATTACTCTTCGCAAACTCTTTTACAGTTGCCTCGAAATCCTCATCTCTTACAATATCAATCTTAAATCCATAATCGCGCATTGCATAGATCAGATCTGCCATGTAAATATGGTGGCTGTTGCAGGCATGAAATACAGTAAATCTCCTGTCTGTCTGCGCAAGCTTCAGAACTGCAAGGGCAGTGGAGTCAATAGGAGAAAATTCTGCGGCTTCATGCATACCTCCGATCGGGAACTTACCTACAGCCTTATATCCTCTCAGACTGCGCAGGAATCCGTTGGTAATAAAGTTAATCTGGAACTCACCATCAGAATCTCTGCTCATAAGATTTCCCACACGCATAATCTTTCCGTCAAGTCCGTCTGCGACAGCTTCAAGTACTGCTCTCTCGGCGAGGAACTTTGTACGGATATATTCATTCGTAATACTCTGTCCAATATACAGATCATTTTCACCAAAAAGTCTGGACATCGGCGGAACACCATTTGAACCTTCACCTGCAACGGAAACTGTAGAAATCTGAATCAGTCTGCGTCCATTATTTTTGCAGAAATCAACGAGATTTTCTACGCCATGCACGTTTATTTTCTCCAGGACATCACCTGCTGCAAAATGCTTTACGCAGGCTGCACAGTTAATGATCGTATTAAATTTATACGCAGAAAATCCATTCACTTCTTCTTTTGATGTAATATCGCCATCCACGCAAACAATACGCTCTTTGAACATTTCCCGATATGGATTGTCGAAATAGTACATCAGCATATTCATCATTCTCTTCTCCGATGATTCATATGCACCTTTACGTACAAGGCAGTAAACTTTGCCATCATAATTATCCAGATATGCTTTCAGAACATGTATTCCAAGGAAACCTGTCGCACCTGTGATCATGATGTCTCCGAGGTTTTCTTTCGTTATTCTGTCAACATTCTCTTCCACATTTCCGCTGATAACACTCTGTATTTTGTTGTAATTATATTTTGAAAATTCATTGTCACTCTGTACAGCTTCAGCTGCCCCGTCATCATCGACGATTGCTGAAAGTGCGCGAATCGTAGGATGTTTGAAAATATCTGCATACACGATTGAAATATTCTTTGAGAGGCACATGATTGCAACCTTTGAAGCAATAAGTGAAGAACCTCCCAGTTCAAAGAAATTATCATCTATTCCTACGTTTTCAATTCCCAGTGCTTTCTCAAATATCGCACAGAGTTCTGTCTGGACAGAAGTAACAGGTGCCATATATCCTGTTCTCTCGGTCTTTACTTCAGGTAACGGAAGTGCTTTTTTATCAATCTTACCACCCGGAGTGACAGGCAGTTTATCCAGGTAAACAAAGAATGATGGCATCATATAATCAGGAAGCAGTGGTTCCAGGAATGCTTTAAGCTCATCGTCCGGAATACTTTCACCTGTATAATAAGCCGTTATATATTTATTTCCACCTTTTTCGATGACTGTAACTGCAGACTCTTTTACAAGCTCATGTTTAAGGACAGCACCTTCAATTTCTCCAAGTTCAACACGATATCCTCTTATCTTTACCTGTGAATCAATTCTGCCAATGTACTCAATATTTCCGTCACCTTTCATACGGACCATATCTCCGGTTCTGTAAAGGCGTCTGTCCTCTTCGCATACAGAGAACGGATTCTCCACAAATACGGAAGCCGTTTTTTCCGGAAGATTATGATAGCCTCTTGCAATCTGTCTTCCTGCATGACACAGTTCACCTGCTTCTCCCACCGGAAGTCTGTTTAAATCTTTATCCACAATATAACTTCTGACATTCCTCTGAGATTTTCCAATCGGTATATTCTCATACTGTCTGTCAACCCGGAATTCTGTTGATGATACAGTATTTTCTGTCGGTCCATAACCATTGATCATTTGATAGGTACGGTTACGGTAATGCTTAAATTTCTCACCGCCAAGGGTGACAAATTTAAGATTCGGAGCATCCTCCAGCAGTTCTGCAACCAGCTCACCCATCTGTGTCGGGAAAGTTGCAGTAGTAATTTTTTCGTCTTTTATAAATTTACCAACTGCGATTGCATCTTTTCTTATACTCTCCGGCAGGATATATACGGATGCTCCTGCAGTAAGCGGTGCAAACAAATCTATCACTGATGCGTCAAAACAAAAACTTGCAAATTCAGCAACTACAAAATCCGGTGTTATTTTTCTTGATGCCACAACATATTCAATCAGATTCAGAAGATTTCTGTGTTCAAGCATAACGCCCTTCGGTTTTCCGGTTGAACCGGAAGTATAGATCATATATGCCAGATTCTCCGGCTTTGGAGCTGTGAGTTTTACAGAAAGCTGGAAATTCTTTGATTTTTCAGCAACATCATCAATACTTATCACATTTTTATCGTAAAAATCCACAAGATCTCGATACTGGCTGACCACAAGCAGATTATCTGCTCCCGAATCATTCAGCATATATTCAATTCTGCTCTGCGGATACTCCGGATCAAGCGGAACATACGCTCCACCGGCCTTCATAACACCGACATATGCGACAGCAAATTCTCTTGTTCTTCCACACAGGATACCGGCAGCTTTTTCCCTGCCAAATCCATTTTCCGTAAGATTCTGTGCAATGTAATCGGACATTTGGTCAAGTTCTCTGTAAGTGATCTCACCAGATTCATCTTTTATGGCAGGTCTGTCCGGATATTTTTCCACTGCTTCTCTGAACAGATCCACGAAAGTCTTTCCGGCATGATCAGGATCATTCTCCATTTCTGTCTGTTCCTCAAACATAAGTCTGATGTCTGATGGTTCAGATTCGCCAAGAATACCCTCCGCTGCAATCTCCAGATTATCTGCAAGATATTTCATCGTCTCTTCATTATACTTATCGCCTCTGTACTCGATATCAAAGACGAATTTATTTCTTTGAATGGAAATACTTACGGAAACAGGTGCTTTCGCTGCATTCAGCTGAACCGGTTCTTCCGAAGCAAACTCGCCGCCGATCGTATCGAACTCAAAGCTGTCTCCCTGATAAATAACCATTGCATCCGCTTTTATATTAAATTCACGGCTTATCTGTGAGAACGGATAAATATCATTATTCATAGAATCGATAAGCTGCTGCTGAACGCCTGTCAGACACTCTTTTGCACTGCCTGAAAAATCGCAGTAAACAGGAAGTGTTTTTACAAGCATACCTACTGTTTCTGAAAGTCTTGAGTCATTTCTTCCATGATAGATCGTCGTAAACACAGCATCTTTTCTGAAATTATATTTTCCAAGCGTAAGTCCGAAAACAGAAATGAAAAATACATTTTCCGTAATCTTATTCTTCTTACAGAAATCCTTTACACTCTGCACAGATATCCCTGATATCTCTTTACGGTAAGTTTCCGCCGTCGGAACCGAACCATTTTTGTCCGGGTAGAAGCTTATACTTCCTCCGGCGTTCTCAAATACTGATTTATAGTAATTCTCAGCATTCTTATAAACGTCACTCTTAAGCGCATCTCTGTTATCAAGCGCAAGATCATACGAAGTATACTTCTCTGCCTCAAGTTTCTCTCCGGCATATGCTCTGTTAATATCATTGATTATGATAGCGAGAGATGTGCCGTCTGCAATGATATGGTGAATATCCAGGAATAGATAATTTCCATCGCAGGTTCTGTAAATCTCAAATCTGAAAAGCTGCTCATTAAACAACATATATGGGCGAACCAGAGTCTCCCGGTTCATTCCATTAAAAATCTGTGTTCTGCATGGCAAATCATCATTACGTCTCTGAAGAACATCTCCGTTTTCATCCATGAACAGACGTGTTTTAAGGTAGGAATGTGCTTTAACCGTACTGTCGATTGCGCAAGCAAGTCTCTCAAGATCAACCCGTTTGTCAAGTTTCAGCAGATACGGAATGTTGTAAATGGTTGTTCCCATATTTGCAGTACATTCAATAAAGATACCTTCCTGCGTATTGGTAAGCGGGTAAACCTCCTGAATCTCTCTCTTTGTTTCTTTTCCTGCAGTTTTAACAAAGCTCTCCAGAGCCTGGATCGTAGGATTGTTTTTGATATCTGATGTCTTGATCACGATATCAAAAGCTTTTGAAATAAGAATGTTCAGCCTGATCGCAGTGATCGATGTAAGTCCCGCATCATAAATATCAGTTGTAATTCCAAATTCCGTATATCCAAGTACTTCTGAAATACAGTCAAATAATTTCTGCTGAACGTCATTCTGCGGCTTAATGATTTCTGCGGCTTTTCTTTCCGGCTTTGGAAGCTCTTTCTTATTGACTTTCTGATTCTGATTCAACGGAATCTTATCAATCTGCATGGTTACAGCCGGAACCATATACGGCGGCTTTGTTTCTCTAATGAAATCATTTAATGAATGTATATCCACTTTCTCATCAGATACCACATATGCAGCAATATATTTTCCACCGGATGTCTCATCAAACGCAACAACTGTCGCATCTTTGATTCCTTTATATCTTCTGATGACTTCTTCCACTTCTGAAAGTTCGATTCTGAATCCTCTGATCTTAACCTGGGAATCCTTTCTGCCTATGATCTGGATATTTCCATCCGGAAGATATCTCACAACGTCACCGGAATGATACAATACTTCATATCCTTCAGTATCATCATAAATATTTCTGGTGTATACTTCGGCGGTTTTCTCCGGCTTATTGAGATATCCTCTGGAAACCTGCCAGCCTGCTATCATCAGTTCGCCGCAGGCACCGTACGGAAGCATATGTCCAAACTTATCTGCCACGTAAAGTCTGACATTATCGAGTGCCTTTCCTATCGGAACATTATTATAATATTTATCAATCTCAAATACTGTTGTAAAGATTGTATTCTCCGTAGGTCCATAAGCATTGAACAATTTAAAATTCTTCGGCGGTTCACATGGAACAAGCTTTTCACCACCGACAGAAAGAGTCTTCAGACTCTTGCAGTCCATCTCCAGTGCAAACTGTCTTCCAACCTGGGTTGTCATAAATGCATTCGTAATGCCATTTTCTTCAAAATAATTATTGAGTCCGATAAAGTCAAGCCGGATCTCTTCCGGAATGATATGAAGTTCGGCTCCATTCACGATTGCACCATAAACATCCATCATAGACGCATCAAATCCAAATGAAGCATATGCAGCTATTTTGGAATCAAAACCAATTTCGTAATATTTCTTAAACCAATGGCAGAAAGCAGTAATGTTTCCATATTCAAGCATACATCCCTTCGGGACGCCCGTTGAGCCGGATGTATAAAGCAGAATAAATAAGTCATGCAGAGACGGTTTCCTCAGCTGGATATCTGTATCTTCCAGCTGCATGGTGTCTTCTAACTGCACAATTTCATCCGTAAACAGGATTTTTCCTTTATATCCGTCCACTAACGGCAGGAGTTCTCTGTCAGCAATGAGAAGTTTCGCAGAGGAATCCTCTAACATGTACATCAGTCTGTCTTTCGGATACGTCGGGTCAAGCGGCTGGTATGCTGCTCCGGCCTTGATTACACCCAGCGGTGCGATTGCCATATACTCACAACGCGGAATCAGAATTGATACAACCTCTTCCCTGTCAATTCCAAGGGATAAAATATATTTTCCAAGTCTGTCGCTGAGTTTATCAATTTCTTTATATGTATATTTTCTGTCCTTATATACTACAGCAATCTGATCTGGCACTGCCTGTACGATCTCATCAAACATATCAGAAATTGTTTTGCTTCTGTCATAATCACATTCTGTATGATTAAACTCTGCAATCTCATCTGCTGCATTCCGGGAAAGAACAGATACTTCTGAAACATACTTCGCTTTAAGCATAGATTTCATCGCAGCCTCATATGCTTCAAGCATACCATTAACAAAAGCTTCGCTGTACATATCACTTCGGTATTCTGCGGTAAGCACATATTCATTGTTATAATCTCTTACTTGAATAAGCAGCGGCATTTTTGCCATATCAAGGGAGAGGTCATCTCCTTTTGCCATCGTATCTCCGATCGGATAATCATCCTCAAGTTCTGCCTGATATGCGAAAACAAGATCTGAGTTAAATCCGTATTTTGCACAGATATCAGAGAATGGGAAAATGTCATTTGCCATGGATGACATCAGCTGTTCGGAAAGCTCTGTCATGTAAGTCTGTATGGTAGTTTTGCTGTCAAACACACAGTAAACCGGAAGTGTTTTTACAAGCATGCAGACTGTATTTTCAAGTCTTGAATCATTTCTTCCATTATAAATAGTTGCAAAAAGACTGTCGTCTGCGTTTGAATACTTGGTCGCAAGAATGCCAAACACACCTGTAAATAAAACATTCGGAGTAACTCCCAGTTTTTCACAGCAGGAAAGGATCTTATCTTCGGAAATCTTTATATTTCTGGATGTATATCCTTTTTCAGGAACTTCACCGGACTTGTCAGGAAGTGGAAGTGATTCTGTCTCAATTCCTTCGAAAATACTGTCATAATATTTCTCAGCTTTCTTATATTTTCCTTCTTTCATCTGCTGCTCTTCATCAAGTGCCGCATCAAATCCCGTATAAGATTCTTTTTCGAGTTTTTCACCCATATATGCTCTGTTGATATCTGCAAAAATGATATCATAGGAATTGCCGTCAGCAATGATATGATGGAAATCCGTAAAAAGGTACTTTTTATCTTCTGTAAGATAAATTTCCGCACGGAACAGACGTCCTTTCTCCAGCTTAAACGGACGCACAAGTTCATTCTTTACAGTCTCAAATTTATCATTTGTTGTTTCAATAATCTCAGGTACAAACTCTTTTTCACAAGGGCACTGCACCATCTCACCATCGTCATTGAGGTACACTTTTGTGAGCAGATACGAATGTGCATTCACCATCGCCGTAACTGCTGCCGATAACTTCTGTACATCTACAGAGTTATCAAGCTCAAATAAGAACGGGATATTATATATGGTACTCTCAGGATTTTTGATACACTCTGCAAAGATTCCCTTTTGTGAACCTGTAAGTGGATAAACATCTCTCTTTTCATAAGTCCTGATCTTAGGTGCAAGCGCGATATATTTTTCCAGTTTCTCAACTGTATTGTTCTCGTGAATATCACCCGTTTTTACAGTAACCCCAAATTCATCTGAAATCAGAATGCAAAGTTTCATCGCACTTATAGAAGAAAGTCCGGCCTTATAAAGGCTTGTATCAATTCCAAAGAAATCATTTCCGACAACCCCGGCAACAATTTCAAAAATCTTCTTCTGCATCTGTGTCTGTGGTTCTTTCAGATTTTTCGGCTCGGAAACCGGCTTCGGCAATGCCTTCTTATCAATCTTACCATTCTGAGTCATCGGCATTTTTTCCAGCTGGATAAAAACATCCGGAACCATATAATGTGCAAGTGAGCCCGCCGCATAATCTGAAAGCTCATCTGTATCAATACTTCTGTCTGCAATAAAATAACAGCAAAGATATTTGTTATCAACAGGAATTGTAATGCTTGTGATAATTCCCTCAAAGCTGTTGATCACTTCTTCAATCTCACCAAGCTCAATTCTCAATCCGCGAAGCTTGATCTGATTGTCCATTCTTCCGAAAAACTCTATTTCGCCGTCTGCATTGATCTTTGCCAGATCACCTGTTTTATATGCTCTCTCACCGTTAAGTTCAATAAATACGTCAGCAGTCTTTTCAGGAAGATTCATATATCCCCTGCCTACTCCCATACCCGCAACAACAAGCTCTCCCGTCTCTCCATCAGGCAGAATCTTGTTTTCCTTATCGACAATGTATACCTTAACATTACCATTCGGAACACCGATCGTAATGTTTTTACTGTCTGTGATAACCTTCATCGTACAGCTGATCGTTGTCTCTGTCGGGCCATAACCATTCATAATATAAACATCCGGATTTACGGTGCGGATCTTATCATACAACGCCGGTGGAAAAGCTTCTGCTCCCAGGTCAAAAACTTTGATCTGAGCCATTGCTTCTTTAAGCTGTGGGATATCGATAATATTTGATACATAGGTAGGTGTCGACGTCATGATATCAACTTTATTTTTTACGATTAGATCACCAAGCATCATCGGATTGTTAATCTCATCATCACTTGCGATAACAGCAGTAAGTCCATTGGTAAGAGGAACAAATTCCTCCATGACGGACACATCAAATGTCATTGCCGCCATGGAAAGAGAGACTTTTCCTTTGTCTGCAAAACCAAAAATCTCTGCGTTTTTCGGATTCGGATTTACAAAGTTTGCCAGATTAATGTGCTCGATCATAACACCTTTCGGCTTTCCTGTCGAACCTGATGTATAGATACAATAGCAAAGATCATGCTCTCCGATCTCTGTATCCGGATTTGCTGTATTTTCATTTTCAAGCAGCTCTTCCAGCAAAAGTACTCTGCATTTCAGCTTTGTAAACAATTCCTTACGTTCATCTGCAATTTCTTTCGTTGTGATAATAAGCGGTACTCCCGCATCTTCAAAAATATACTCGATTCTGTCATCCGGATATTCCGGCGTAGCAACGGCAAATGCTCCTCCGGCTTTTAAAATACCCTGTCTCACTGCATAAAAGTCGCAGCAGCGTTCAAGTACAACACCTACAATCACTTCACGTCTTACACCATTTTCAATCAGTGAATTGGCAACTTTGTTTGCCCTTTCATTTAATTCAGAATATGTGAAGCTTTCCTTACTCGTAACAACCGCACACTTGTCCGGATGAAGACGTACCTGTTCTTCAAAGAGTTTTGTTACCGGCTGAAACTCAAATGTGAAATTGCTTTTCTCATTAATTACGGACATTTCCTTGCACCTCCTGTAATAATCTTCGTTTATAACTGTTCAATACCTTCATTTTTCTCTTACACTTGCTGTTTCTATTCACTGCATAAACAGTAGTCTTTTGCTGACTTTTGTTTTTCTTATCTTATCAGCCTATCGTACCAGCAAATAATTTCCTGAATAATCTTGTCGGCATATTATTTTCTGCTAAAAAGATATTACTGTATTATTCATATCAATCGCACGGATATAGTTCATCGATGTTGAAATCTTCTTCACAAGCTCTATTCCATGAATATCAAAATCTTCACTGTCATAGCTGTACTCCAAAGGATTGAAATTCACTCCGTTGTCCCTGATTCTCAGGTTGCAGGTATCATCTTCAATACAGAGATTGATATCGATCCAGTTAGAAGTTTTTCCTCCAAACTTAATGATATTTACTGTCATCTCTTCCGCACATACAGCCGCAAGATTTGCTTTCTTTGCCGATATATTATTTTCCCGGCAGAACTCTATGATCTTTTTATTGACATCCTGTGCTTCATCCATTGTACTTTTAATTGAAAAGTCAAGGTTAATTCCCGGATTTTTATCCGGAACAATATAGAATGTAGAACCTTTATGTTTTATTTTCCGGAAAACATATGCTGCGATAGCTGTCACTGCCTCAGTAACGACAAAACCAACAGCGATTCCGTCTATACCGATTCCGTCTATCTGTCTCCAGATAAGAATTCCTGCCAGTGTTGCAGGCAGAACCACGATTGCATTCTGAAGAAATGTAACAAAACTTGCGATTGCCGTCTCTTCAATGGATTCATAATAGCTTACCATAAATTTATTCCAGAGATACGGCACCACACATAAGGCAAATATACGAAGTGAATCTACCATCTGTCTTCCCAGTTCACCGCCGCTGCTTCCAAACAAAATCGTGATCTGTTCAGTAAATACCATCACACATATAAATACAACTGCCAGAACCATATAGCTGTATTTCAGCATTTTTTTGCAAAGAACCCGGATACCCACATAATCTTTCTCACCAAAGAGAATACCTGCAACATTCGGAATAACACCGATAATTCCTCCGGTAAGCATCTCAACGATCAGAAGCACATTATCGCAGACTGTAAATACCGCCATTCCGTCCTCACCGATAAGATTCATGATTATTGTATTAAGTCCAAGCGCTTTTACAAAATTTGCCGCCATAAAAATCAGCATCGGTATGCCCGTAACAACTGCTTCTTTTATTATCACGAAATCTCTGGCTTTTAGAAAAACAAGACTGAGATTTCGCTTATCTGAACGAATATAAAATATAAAGATCACCATCGCAGCCAGAAATCCGAGTACCGTTGATAAAGACGCACCTGCAATTCCCAGCGGAGTAAACCTGAGGAATATGTAATCAAGCACAAGATTTATCACATTTGCAGCTATCAGATATGCAGATGAGAGTTCCGGATGATTCTCTGCGCCAAGATAGCTTACCATCATCAATCCGATTCCGATCACCGGTGCACCAAGCATACTTACGCGAATATAATCTCTTGTATAATGCATCAGATTACCCTCGCCCGATACAAGCAGCCTTGCAATCGGTTCCGCGGTAAACAATGCACTGACTGAAAAAATGATTCCCACAAGAAGTGTCACTATAAAAGTAGCTGAAAATAATTTGGAAGCCCCTTCTTTGTCACGCTTCCCAAGCATAATTCCTGCCGCTATCGAGCCTCCGATTCCAAGACAGTAACCTACAAGCTGAACAACTGTCTCAACCGGCAGACTCATCGTAACCGCCGCCATCGCCTCTACTCCTATTAAATTACTTACAAAGATCGTATCAACGATATTTCCCAGCTGAAGCGCCAGCGACATCATAATCCCCGGAATGATGTATTTGTTTAACTTCGCATTCAGCAGTCTGTTATTTCTTTTTTCCAATATTTCATCCCCCTTTTTCAAATAAGCTCTAAATTTCACAATTTTCCCTATATTAAATTATAATTTTATCATAAAAATAACCGCATTTCATTTAAAAAGAACGAAATGCAGTTATTTGGAATGAAATGATATATTTAATTCTCAATTATCGTTTTTATATCCGACCGGACTGAAGTGTGAACTTCCAGTTTTTTCCGCCTAAATCGAGTGGTGCTATATCTGTAACTCAAAATAATTCTATTTTTTCCAGCTCTTTTATTGCCGCCGGTACAGTCATATAGTTTGGCCCGGCTATCTGCAATGGAAAACCGCAGAAAACCGGGATTTCTTATGATTTTATTTCGTTCTTTTTTCTTTAGGTGGAAGAATTACTGGAAGTTCACACATTTCCTACTCCCCATACTGCTCCATAAACCTCCTGGTCTCTCCCTTCATCTCCTCCACCAACATCTCCTGATACCCGGCAGTCCCATGCTCTTCAATCTTTTCCAACACCGGATTTAATCTCTCATCCGTAATCCGCTCCAGTATCTTCATCCGCTTCGGCGATATCACTTTCTCTGATCTGCACTTCTCATAATCCGCCGTTTCCATATGCCAGTAATGAAATTCTCCTTTATAATACTGTGATAATTTCTGTGCGATCAGTAGTCCTTCCGGATCGAGATCTCCCGCATAATATATTCGGATTCCCGACTTTGCAAATAGATCCAACACCATCAGCCCCGCCAGTCTTGGCTGTCCATTCATACACATATATGCTCTTCTTACGTTCCCTGCTTTCTCTTTCCCACACAATACCGCAAAAACAGACGGATTCTCCACAATGTATATCTCATCTTGTGGGCAATAAAGTGACTCCCACTCCGTAATCACCGCAAGCGGAACCTGTACGATATGCTGCTCGCTCGCAAACCCCTCCATGCCTTTATGAAAACTTCCGTCTTTTTTAACTGCCTCTACCTGATACAACATCGCGTAATTTGATATATCATCCAACATAATTCCGGCAGTCAGATAACTTTTCTGACGCTTATAAGCCGGAAATATCTCCGAGGACTCTATCTTAATTTTTCTGATTTCCATATCCATCTGTATCATCTGATACAGGAAATTTCCTGCTACAGTTCCATTGTCAAATGCATGCGGATTTCCTGTCATCATGGATGCAAATACAGCCAGATACAATTTATCATTTTGGCGATATGGCAAATGATTATAGATTTCTGCACCAAGCCGCAGCGCACGGTCCCATTCTGCAAGTTCCTGACTGTCACTGTCTTTAACGATATTCCTTAATAATTCCGCCGTCATCTCTGTCACAGTTTCCTTATAATCTTCTAAAAACTTCTGCCAGATTTTCTCTTTTTCCTGTTCTCTCAAAAGTTTCTGCTCTTGTTTTCCAAGCAAAGGTTCTCCAAAAAAATCCTCCAACAGACATTTCGGTGGGATATCTTTATAACGGCTTTCTTTCAGTGCCTGCTGGAATTTCTCTGCTGACACTGTCACACTTTTCTGTCCATGAAAAGACTTGCCAAAGAATCCCTCCAGTTCTTCAATATCCCGTGATGTCAGATTCTTCAGAACTACTTTGCCACCGAATCTTCCATAAGAACTGTATTTATCGCGAAACCCTTTCAGAACTTTTTTCCAAACTGAATTTTGGCGGAAATATGTCAGGCATTCTTTTTTTATCTTCTCTAGTACTTGTTGCTCACTCTCATTCATTACTGTCCAATCCCGCCCCTCTCTGCTCTACTTCCTCTTCACGTTCCAACAATTCTTTCTTCTTTCCATTCCACAGATACGGCATAACCGTCACAAATTTCGCATTGCCCGGACGAATCAACTGGTAAATTGCCAGTGCATAATGCTCGAAAAAGATACGAATAATACAGCGGTATCTACTTACGTTGTCGGCATTTAAATATTTTGCTTCTGTCAGTGGCTTAATTAATTTGTCTGCTACCTGCCTAGAACTTCTCCTTCTGGTTAATTAAGTTCAGTATAGCACACGCGTTGGAAATATATTCCACATATTTCCTGTTTTTTAGTTGCTGTTCACACATTTTCCAGCTGACGCAAACTTTTGTGCAATATGTAGAAAATAATTTTTTCTGTCAGTAATTCCTCCAGTGCTTCCAAATGAGCTGTCGCTTTAGAAGTCCGTTTTCCGCCAAGCAGCTTGCCAAATTCTTCCTGCAACACCTTTCCCTGGTATTTTAAACTGGATAATAATTTATGCATTTTCTGCACGAAAAAATGAGGAATGGAGTCGAACCATTCCCCACTTGCTACAGGATTTCTCCTGATACCGTAGTAACTGTGCCAACTTCGTGCCCAGTGGACACAAGGTTCTTACCCGTCCGGAATATCCTTACCCCAGTAGTACATGTCATGTCGAACTTCAGCATCATAAAACTGATTGATCGTTGTAGGAGCGTTATACAATACAGTCAGCGTATACCGCCGGATATTCTTCACTTTGCTTGTACTCCTATCAAGACTAAAAGTAAGTAGGTAATACGGATGGTTACCTACTTAC
>ERZ791887.746-NODE-746-length-27440-cov-4.411977_pt1 | contig 27440 bp, 28 predicted proteins | sample MGYA00510157_ERZ791887 | MGnify/ENA primary metagenome ERZ791887 (study PRJEB30046, sample SAMN00792112) | human gut metagenome | study: EMG produced TPA metagenomics assembly of the A metagenome-wide association study of gut microbiota in type 2... | reverse complement strand
CTGCTGATCCACGATGCTGTACGTCCGTTGGTCACCAGGCAAAGGGGGCCGGGTATCTTCCCCTCACAACGGAAATCTATTCCTCCAATAGCGGCTTTCCCAAAATCGAGGCCCAGATGCAGCGGCTTCTGGAATCCCCGGATACGCTGAAACAGCTTGTGGATGAATGGACGCTATTTGCGGCTGCCCATGCCAATGATCGCAGCCTTATGGCAAGCCGCCTGTATCACCCTGCCAAGCTTTTGCAAAAGCTGGAAGATTTGCGGCGAACGCCCCTGATTTTTACCGCCGCCCAGAGCTTTACCCCTCTGCAGCGGTATTTCATTTCCGATGATGAGATCAACCAGGCACTGCGTGGGCATGAGCGTGAATTCCGGTCCCGGCTGGATGTATTCTCCTTTTTCAGCCAAAACACGGACACGAAAGAGCGGGAACAGTTTCTGAAACGGCAGCACGGGGAATACAGCGGCTACCACGGCGGAAATGACAACAAAACCTATACCTCTACCGGATTTTCCTTTAGCCATGGAGATTTAACTGCCCCGTATGCCCAGCTGAACATGAAATGGCCTGCCGTTACCAAATGGAAGCCTACCGAACAGGTACATTCTCCGTGTTTGGAAGGGCGTATACCCTCCGTCCGCTGCCAGACCCCACGCAGCCAAATCCGGCAGTCAACGAGGATTTGGAAAAGGCCAAAACGCTGATAACGGCATTCTGCGCTGAAGAATATGACAGCAAACCGGATTTCTCCGACCTGCGTAAAGTCGATATTGCCTACACCACCATTACGGACGAAGAAGTTCCCGTTCAGGTCAGCGTTGACCTGGTGGATTTCAGGCTGGACCGGTCTATTGACGGCATCATCGTGGATTCCCGAAAGTATGACTCGCTGAAAGAACTGACCGAGCAGGAGCTTGCTGATCCGGATTTTGACGAATTGGTAGCCTTCTCCGAAGAACAGCTTGCGAAAGTCGCCCTCCACGGTATCCGCAATAAGGTCGTTCAGCGTTTTACCGAAAGCGGCGAAGAAATCCAGATACAGTGTCATGTGAATGGCTTCTATTATAATCATTACAATGTAGTAAACGGGGCCGCCAGATATGTGGACGGCCCCTATGATACGCTGGAAGAAGCTGCCAAGGAAATGCGGGGCTACCATCCCCAGGCAGTGGAAATTGATGATTCCGCACCGGGCGTAGAGGAAGATTCCTTTGATGACATTGACCCCCAACAGGTTCGGGAAGAATTGGCTAAGAGCGGAATCGCGGATGGAAAACTTGTTGACCCGGAGGCCCTAAATAACACACCCTTTATTCGTCAGGTTATGACAGATGTGGGTGCAGCAGAGCCGTTTCCCACTTTGCCTACCACCCAGCGTCCGCAGAATCGGCCCCATACGCTCCATCCCGAAATTCCCGCAGATGATCGCAGAAACTATCACATCCGCACAAATGATCTGGGTGCAGGTGTCCCTATTGAACGCTTCTACCACAATGTTCATGCCATAGAACTGCTGCACAAGCTGGAATCCGAAAACCGTCTGGCTACACCAAATGAACAGGACATTCTCTCCCAATACGTCGGCTGGGGCGGTCTGCCCCAGTTTTTTGAGGAAACCAACGCCCATTATGCCGAGCTGAAAGCCCTGCTATCAGAGGATGAATACGCCGCCGCCCGGGAATCCACCCTTACTGCGTTCTACACCCCGCCTGTGGTGATCCGGGCCATGTACAAGGGGCTGTCCAATCTGGGCTTCCAGACCGGCAATATCCTGGAACCCAGCTGCGGCGTGGGAAACTTCATGGGTCTGCTGCCGGAGAATATGGAAAATTCCAAAATGTACGGCGTGGAGCTGGACAGCATTTCCGGGCGTATTGCCCAGCAGCTGTACCAGAAGAACAGCATTGCGGTACAGGGCTTTGAGAAAACCGATCTGCCGGACAGTTTCTTTGATGTGGCCATTGGCAACGTGCCCTTTGGGACGTTCAAGGTTTTGGACAAGAAGTACGACAAGTACACGTTTCTGATCCACGACTATTTCTTTGCCCGTGCCTTGGATAAGGTGCGCCCCGGCGGCGTGGTGGCCTTCATTACCAGCAAGGGCACCATGGACAAGGAAAATCCCTCTGTGCGAAAGTACATTGCTCAGAGAGCGGACCTTCTCGGTGCCATCCGACTGCCCAATGATACGTTCAAGGCCGCTGCGGGTACAGAGGTCACTTCCGACATTCTGTTCCTGCAAAAGCGCAGCGGTATGACCGACCTGGAGCCGGACTGGGTGCATCTGGGCACCGATGAAAAGGGGCTGAAAATGAACGCCTACTTTGTCTCTCACCCGGAAATGGTTCTGGGGCAAATGCAGGAAGTGTCCGGCCCTTACGGTATGGAAACCGCCTGTATTCCCCAGAAGGGGCAGAGTCTGGAATCCCTGCTCACTGCCGCCATTGGCCAAATCCAAGGCGAAATGCAGAATGTAGACCTGGACGACCTTCCTGTGGAGGAGGCGGACACCCTGCCTGCTGACCCCAGTGTACGGAATTTTAGTTTCGCCGTTGTGGACGGAAAGCTGTACTTCCGGGAAAACAGCCGGATGGATCCGGTATCCATATCGGCCACCGCCGAGCAGCGCATCCGTGGGCTTATCGGTATCCGGGACTGTGTGCGCAGGCTCATTGAATACCAGACCGAGGACTACCCGGAGACCATGATCCAGGAAGCGCAGGCGCGCTTAAATGCTCTCTATGACAGCTTTGCGGAAAAGTATGGCCGGATCAACAGTCGGGCCAACAGTACCGCCTTTTCCTCCGACAATGCCTACTACCTGCTGTCCTCTTTGGAGGTGCGGGACAGTGAAGGCAATTTCCTGCGGAAAGCAGATATGTTCTCCAAGCGCACCATCCGGCAAAAGATTTCCGTCACCTCTGTGGATACCGCCTCAGAGGCCCTGGCCCTGTCACTGGCTGAAAAAGCCAAGGTAGATATGCCCTACATGATGGAGCTGACCCACAAGAGCGAGGAAGAAATTCTCTCTGATCTGAAAGGCGTGATCTTCCTGAATCCAGAGCATGACGGAAATGAGGATGTTGCCCATAAATATTTGCCTGCGGATGAATACCTTTCCGGCAATGTCCGGGAGAAACTGCGGACGGCAAAAACGCTTGCCGAACAGGACGAGCAGTACACCATCAATGTACAGTCCCTGGAAGCGGTGCAGCCCGTTGACCTGACGGCCAGTGAGATTTCTGTCCGGCTGGGTGCTGCCTGGCTACCAACCGAGGTCGTGCGGGACTTTACCTTTGAGCTTCTGCGGACACCCTACTATCAGAGACGGAACATCAAGGTGCATTACAGCACCTACACCGGCGAGTGGAATGTAGACGGAAAAAGTCTGGACCGAGGGAATGTCCGCTCCGAGAACACCTTTGGTACGGAACGCATCAACGCCTACAAGATCATTGAGGAAACCTTGAATCTGCGGGATGTACGGATTTTCGACTATGAATATGATGACTCCGGTAAAAAGGTGGCCATCCTCAACACGAAACAGACCGCCATTGCCCAGGGAAAGCAGGAGCAGATCAAACAGGAATTTGCGGACTGGATCTGGGCAGACCCCAATCGCCGAGAGCGGCTGACCACGCTCTACAATGAAAAGTTCAACAGCATTCGCCCACGGGAATATGACGGAAGCCATCTGAATTTTGTGGGGATCAACCCGGAAATCACCCTGCGGCCTCATCAGGTGAATGCCATTGCCCACATTCTTTACGGTGGGAATACATTGCTTGCCCATGTAGTTGGTGCCGGCAAAACCTTTGAAATGGTGGCAGCAGCCCAGGAGAGCAAGCGGCTGGGGTTGTGTCAGAAAAGCCTGTTTGTGGTGCCCAATCACCTGACCGAGCAGTGGGCTGCAGAATACTTACAGCTGTACCCCGCCGCCAATATTCTGGTTGCCACCAAAAAGGATTTTGAAACCAAAAACCGAAAACGGTTCTGCTCCCGGATCGCCACCGGCGACTACGATGCCATCATCATCGGCCACAGCCAGTTTGAAAAGATCCCCATGTCCCAGGAGCGGCAAAAGTTCATTTTGGAGCAGCAAAAGCAGGAGATTCTGGACGGTATTCGGGAGCTGAAGCGCAACAACGGCGACAATTTTTCCGTGAAGCAGCTGGAGCGCAGCAGGAAAAGTATTCAGCAAAGATTGGAAAAGCTCAATGACCAGAGCCGAAAGGACGATGTTATCACCTTTGAGGAGCTGGGTGTTGACCGGATTTTCGTGGACGAGGCCCACATGTTCAAAAATCTCGCCGCATTTACGAAAATGCGCAATGTGGCCGGTATCTCCCAGACGGAAGCCCAGAAGTCCAGTGACCTCTATATGAAGTGCCGCTACTTAGATGAGCTGACCGGAGGCCGGGGCGTGGTATTTGCCACCGGCACACCGATCAGCAACTCCATGGTGGAGCTTTATACCATGCAGAAATATCTGCAATACAACGCCCTGAAAGAAAATGACCTGCTCCATTTTGATGCCTGGGCCTCCACCTTTGGAGAGACCGTCACCGCCATTGAACTGGCCCCGGAGGGTACCGGCTACCGGGCCAAGACCCGTTTTGCCAAGTTCTACAACCTCCCGGAGCTGATGTCCATGTTCAAGGAGATTGCGGATATTCAGACGGCGGATATGCTGAAGCTGCCGGTGCCGGAAGCGGAATACCACAACGTGGTGCTGAAGCCCTCGGAGCAGCAAAAGGAGATCGTGGCAAGCCTATCCCAGCGGGCAGAAAAGGTGCGCAATAAGCAGGTGGATTCCAATGAGGACAATATGCTGGTCATTACCAACGATGGCCGGAAGCTGGCACTGGATCAGCGGCTGATCAATCCCATGCTGCCGGACAGTGATACGGGAAAGGTTGCCGTCTGTGCGGAAAATGTGTACAACATCTGGGAGGGGACGGCGGCGCAAAAGTCCACGCAGATGGTTTTTGTTGACCTGTCCACGCCCCACAATGACGGGCAGTTCAATGTGTATGACGATCTGAAAAAGAAGCTGCTGGACAAAGGCATCCCGGAATCCGAGATCGCCTACATCCACAACGCCAAGACGGAAGCCGCCAAAAAGGAGCTGTTCGGAAAGGTGCGCTCCGGCGAAGTGCGCATTTTAATTGGTTCCACCCAGAAAATGGGTGCCGGGACCAACGCGCAGCGGAAACTGATTGCCTTGCACCATATGGATTGTCCCTGGCGGCCCTCGGATTTGCAGCAGCGGGAGGGACGTATTATCCGTCAGGGCAATGAGAATCCCAAGGTAGACATCTACACCTATGTGACGGAAAATACCTTTGACAGCTACCTGTATCAGCTGGTGGAGGGGAAGCAGAAGTTCATCGGGCAGATCATGACCTCCAAATCCCCGGTCCGGAGTGCCGAGGACATTGATGAAACGGCGCTGAGCTATGCGGAAATCAAGGCCCTGTGTTCCGGCAATCCCCACATCAAGGAGAAAATGGACCTGGATATTGAGGTGCAGAAGCTGAAACTCCTGCGCTCGAACCATATGAGCCAGCGGTATGCCTTGGAAGATCAGCTTATTCGGAAATTCCCCAAGGAGATCGCTTCCATGCACCAGTGGATCGACGGCCTGGAAGTGGACATGGCTCTACTGAAAGACAAAACCCAACCAAACGCGGATGGATTCTGCCCCATGGTGATAGGCGGGCAAACCTACACCGAAAAGAAAGCTGCCGGCACCGCACTCTTGGAAGCCTGCAATGCCCTGACCAGTACCGACCCTGTCCCCCTTGGTTCTTACCGAGGATTTAAGCTGACGCTCTGCTTTGACAGCTTTGAAAAGCTGTTCAAAATTTCCATGCAGGGTACGCTGACCTACAAAGTTGGTCTTGGAACGGATGTGTTTGGCAACATTCAGCGTATGGATAACCTGCTGGAAAGTATGCCCACACGGCAGCTGGACTACCAGGAAAAGCTGAAAAATCTGGAAATTCAGGTGGAGATTGCCAAGCAGGAGGTAGAAAAGCCCTTCCCCAGAGAGGAGGAGCTGAAAGCGAAATCTGCCCGGCTGGATCAGCTGAATATTCTGCTGAACATGGACAAACGGGAAAATGAGATTGTAGACGGGCTACCAGACGAGGGCGAAATCCAGCCCCAGCGGGAATCCCGTGGGTGGGACAGGTAAACACATCGCACATTTGTCACCTGGGTTGGTATGCAGTATAATGGAAGAAAAAAGCAAAGGAGCTTTCCATGATGCTGTTTGCCAAGAAGAAAATGCGTTATGTAACCTTGAGTGATTCCGAGCTGCGCCTTGCAAAGTACGCCCTCATTCAATTCCGCAATGCCCTCATTGCCAAGGGGCTGCCCACCGAGGATGTGAACGCGCTCCTATTGAAGCTTTATAAGTGAACGAATCCACACGAAAAGCACCTGCTACACACAGCGGGTGCTTTTCTGTACCCCAAAAGAAAGGAAGTTGATTTTATCACCAATCAAGAACTGAACACCCAGCTCTATCAAAAGATGTTTGCCGAGCAGGAACGCTATCGGCAGCACCTCCTGACGCTGCCCCCGGAAGAAATTCTGGACTGTGCCTATGCGTACACCACCAGAGAGGACATTCTGCTGTCTTTGGAGTATAACGATCTGACAGACAAGCAGTGCCAAGCACTTTTGAAGTCTCCCTGCCCTCTAAGCGATGTTTTCCAAGCCTGGGAGAAGTGTGAAAGTTCCCACATGGAGGAACTCTGGTCAGTTGTCGAAGATCGTGCGAATACGGTCATTCAGGCAGCGAAAGCCAAATCCCACCGGGAGGAGCGATAGCCTATGGCCTACTTCACCCCGGAGGACATTCAGCAGGCCAAACAGCTGGACTTGCTGACATACCTCCAAATCTATGAACCGGACCAGCTGGTAAAGGTATCCGGCGATACCTACTGCACCAAAGAACACGATTCTCTCATAATCAGCAATGGGAAATGGCACTGGTTTTCCCGACAAATTGGCGGCAAAACAGCCCTTGACTATCTTGTAAAGGTCAGGGGCTGTTCCTTTTTGGAGGCCATGGAAATCATTCAGGGGAAACCGCTCCCCAAGGCAATTCCCGCACCGGCTCCAAAGCAAGAACCCAAACGGCTTTTGCTTCCAGAGCGAAATAACAACGCCGATGCGGTCATCCGCTACCTGAAAGGCCGAGGCATCCACGATGTTATTCTCCGTTACTGCCTGGAAAACAACCTTCTCTATGAATCCAGAAAGTACCACAGTGCGGTTTTCCTGGGCTATGACAAAACCGGGGCTGTCCGCTACGGCAATGTCCGGGGCACCGTTGGGAGCTATAAGGGCGAGCTGACCGGCAGCGACAAGCATTATTCCTTTTCCATCCCCGGAAGCAGCCAAACGGTCCATGTTTTTGAATCTGCCATCGACGCTTTGAGCTACGCCACCTTAGAGCTGTTCGAGGGCAAAAGCTGGCACGAGGATCATCTGCTGTCCCTGGCGGGGGTATTCGTCACCAAGCGGGAGAATGTAGTGCCGGTGGCACTGTCCCGGTATCTGGAAGACCACCCGGAAATCCAGACGCTGCGGCTCCACCTGGACAATGATGCCATTGGTCGAGGTGCGGCAGCCGGAATCGTGGGCGATCTGCGGGACCGATACGAAATCTGGGACGAGCCGCCCAGGTGGGGTAAGGATGTTAATGACCAGCTGAAAATCAGAGTCGGCTTGAAGCGAAAGGAGGAATACAGTCGTTGAAAATCAATATCTATCAAATCAACCAGGACCGGGACACCCAGCGGCTCAAATTCATGGGTCTGGATGCTGTCCGCAAGGTGCTGCGTTCCGCAGAGCCGGATTGTGCCGCATACGATAAGGTCTATTCCGGGGATGTGAAATGCCGGAATCTGGAGGATGTGTTTGTCCTCTTTCAATCCGGCAAACCGGAGGGCTTTCAGGGCCGCAGCCTGTCCGTTTCGGATGTTGTGGAGGTGGAGGATGCCGCCAGCATCACACCGGGCTTTTATTTCTGCGACAGCATTGGCTTCAAGGAAATCCCTTTTCAGCCAGAGCTTGCCAACGATGTTGTCCAGTTACCCACCATCCGGGTGGTCCTGGTGGAGCCTGGAAAGCTGGCCCGGATTGCGAAAATCGACACCACATTAGATGCCATGCAGCAGACCGTAGGCGGCGACATCGAAGCCTATTACCCTTTTGAGGAACAGGTCTGCATTGTCTGCAACGAGGAAGGAAAAATCAACGGGCTGCCCCTGAACCGGGCCATCCGGGATGAGGATGCCGGAGATATTGCGGATATTATCGCCGGTACTTTCTTCATCTGTGATTGCAGCGGCGAATCCTTCGGCAGCCTTTCCAAGGAGCAGCAGAAGCGGTATCTGGAAAAATACCGTCTCCCGGAACGGTTCTTCCGGATAGGTGAAAACATTGAAGCCGTGCCATATAGGCCGAAAGAAAGGGAGCGTTGAGTGGAAAATCAGAAAGCAGGTGATGCCCATTTGACAACAAAACCCACCGCATCCGGCACCCAGGGAAGGCCCAGGAAAACATCGATTCCCCCGGAAGAAAAGCTCTGGCTAAAAGAGAAATTGAGACAATCTCAGTATGACGAGTACATGCAAAGCTGCCGGGAGGCATGGCTGTTTCTTCGGCCCGGTCATAAAAAGAGCTATTGATAGGAGGTTTGTCTTTTATAGAGCAAGCATCGCCTTTTGTCCCCAAAAGTCAGCTTGTCAGGGCGTATCCCTGAAACCCTCTGTCTATAAGGAGTGAAATGAACAATAGAAACTATGAAATTAAGGTCCGACTAACACAAGCGGACATGGCACATCTAACCCGGCTGGTCGGTGCTTCCGGTCTGTCCCGAGAAACCTATCTGCGCAAGCTTATTTCCGGCGTTGTTCCCAAGGAAGCACCACCTCCTGACTTTTTTGCCATGGTGCGAGAACTGCATTACATCGGGAACAACCTCAACCAAATCGCTATGAAAGCCCATGCGCTCGGTGTCATTGATGCAAAGCACTATGATGACAGCGTTCTGTTGTTTGAGGAAGCTGTTCAGAAAATCCTGTCAGCGGTTCTCGATCCTGTACCTATGGAGCACTGACCTATGGCAGTTACCTCTATCTGGCGTGTCCATGGCAATGTTGGTAAGGTTCTGGACTATGTGGAAAACGCAGAGAAAACTACCGCCATTTCCGGTGGCGACGGCGATTTATCCGATGTCATTGACTACGCCATCCAGCAGCGCAAGACTAGTCAAACCCAGGAGCGGGACGGAGAGAAAGTGGTTCAGCGATTTGTGTCCGGCATCAACTGCCATCCCAATACCGCAAAAATGGAGATGCAGAAGATCAAGAAATTCTACGGGAAAGAGGATGGTGTCATTGCTTACCACGGCTACCAGTCCTTTGCTCCCGGCGAGGCCACCCCAGAAATTGCCCATGAAATTGGGATCAAGCTGGCGCAGCGGCTCTGGGGAGATCGGTATCAGGTGCTTGTAGCCACCCACCTGGACCGTGCCAACCATCTGCACTCCCACTTTGTTATCAATACGGTCTCCTTTGTGGACGGCATCAAATACCACCGCACCAAGGAGGATTATCAGGAAATGCGCCGTGTCTCAGATGCACTGTGCCGGGAGTACGGCCTGACGGTGATCCGCAATTCCAAAGGCCGGGGCATGACTTACAACGAATGGGCCGCCGAAAAAGATGGAAAACCCACCCTGCGCAGCGTCATCCGCTCTGACATTGACCGTGCCATTCTGGCCTCCACCACCCAGCGGAATTTTCAGGAAGCCATGCAGGCCATGGGCTACACCTTCAAAACCCGCACCCCGGATGGGCAGCCCCTCAAATATCCGGCGTTAAAGCCACCCGGTGCGAAAGGCTACTTTCGCTTCCACCGACTGGGGTCCGGATATTCTCTGACCGAAATCCTGGACCGGGTTTACGACAATGTAAGGCGGCAGACCCCATTCCCAGAGGCGGACCGGATGGCAAAGCAGCGCAACCCCTTTATTCCTTATCCCAAAGCCAAGGGCATTCACGCCCTGTATTTGCGCTACTGCTATGAGCTGCGCATCATCCAAAAGCATCCGGCATCCGTGAAACGGGTGCCTTTTTCTATGCGGCAGGACCTGATCCTTCTGGACAAGCTGGATGCGGAGACCCGCTTCCTTGCCAAGCACGAATACGGCACCGCCGCCGAACTGGAATCCCACAAGAAAAAATCCACAGATAGAATCTCCGAACTGGAACAGGAGCGAAACGGTCTTAGAAACCAGCTTCGGACGGCCACCCGCAGGGAAGATGCCCCTGCCATAGATGGTCTTAAAAATCGTATCAAAGAGGTTTCCTCTGAGATAAAAGCACTGCGTCAGGAGGTGAAATTATGTGACGGAATCGAAGCCCGTTCCGCTTTGATGGAGCGGAATCTGGAGCAACTACAGCAGGAACAGGAAATCGAAAGAAAGGAGGAAGAACAGCATGAGCTATTCCGGCGAGGCGGCAGATCAGGTCGTCCGGCTGAGTCTGAACGGCGTTGAGGTTGCGGCAAAATTGTCCGGCTCCGCTGCCAAGCAGCTGGCCATCATGATTTACGCCATTCTGAAAGACCAGAAGAAAACCAAAGGCAAGATCCGCCTGACCAATATGCTCCGCTCCGGCAAGGAGCTGAAAGTGTTCGCTGTCAAGGATGGGGACCTTCAGAAATTCTGCCAGGAGGCCAAGAAGTACGGCGTTCTCTATTGTGTCCTCAAGGATAAGAACGCCTCCGACGGCATTACGGACATTATGGTGCGGGCAGAGGACGCCGCCAAGGTCAACCGCATTTTTACCCGGTTCGGTCTTGCCACTGTGGATTTGGCGTCTCTCAAAACAGAGCTTGTCAAGGAGCAGGATAAGGCCCGCACCGAGGAGGATGCGGATATGCAGCATGGTTCAGAAAAGCCCCATAACGATGATTTCGTGAAGGAGCTGTTTGGTGAGTACCCGGAGAAACACATTGTGGAGGAAAACCCTCTGACAGGACGGACCGAGGCCGAAGGTCCGTCCGAGAGTACATTGCAGAGCAGATGGGCCGCAGAAATGTCTTCTGACCGTCCCTCTGTCCGTGAAGCGATGAAAATCATTCGGCAGGAACGGGCTGCAAGCCAGCCCCAGAATACCATTGCCGAAAAGGCGGTGGAGAAAATCTCAAAAGGAAAGGAACGATGAAATGAACGAAAGCTTTGACAAGGAAGCGTGGGCCAGCCGCAAGCAGCAGGACCGGGAGGCTGCCTACGCCATGGTGGATGACACCCTGAAAAAGATGGGTACGGACACAAAGGCGTTTCAGACTTACCTGGATGTGCAGGCCAAGTTCGGGCGGTACTCCGTCAGCAATGCGCTGCTGGTTGCCGTCCAGAAACCGGAGGCCACCGATTTAGGGGACGCCAATTTTTGACGGGGCAAGGGCGGCTATATCCGCAAGGGAGAATCCGGCATTCTCCTTATGGAACCCGGAAATGCCTACACCAGAAAGGACGGCTCCAAGGGTGTGAACATCCATATCAAGCGTGTCTTTGATATTGCCCAGACGACTCTGACTCCCGGGAAAGAGCCGACTGTAAATCCCGACACCCGGATGCTTCTCAATGCCATGGTCCGCTATGCCCCCTGCAAGGTGAATTTCCGGGACGAGCTGCCGGATGGGCAGAGTGCCCTGTACAGTCCTCAGGAAAAAACCGTCTTTGTTCGGCGGGGCCAGTCCATGGAGGACGTATTCCGGGGTGTGGCCCAGGAGCTTGCCCACGCTTATCTGGATACCGGCAATTATAACCGGGAGGAAAATGCCTTTCTGGCCCAGTGTGTCGGCAACATGCTCTGCCAGCGCAACAGCATTGACGGGAACAGTCTTGCCGTGTCCCAGCTCCCCCAGAAGTATATGGAAATGGAGCCGAAGCAGCTTCGGGAATATCTAAAATCTATCCGCACCGCCGCCAACCAGATTTCCGCCGATATGTCCCGCTTCCTGGATGCCAAAAGCCACGGCAGCCGACAGCGGGACGATGCCCGGTAAAGGAGGTGCACATGGCAGAAGTACAGCATTTGATCCAGGTCAGCGACTATGAGCAGCGGCTTATGGTCAATGGCCTCAATGTTTTCCGCAATTTTCTTCTCCGGGAGGGCAAGCCTACGGAGGACATCAATGCCCTGCTTATGAAGGTCATTGATGCCCCGAAGAAAAAGCCAAAAAGGAAGTTTGACCGTGAACGATAAGCTGTCCCGGCAAAATTGCGTTCTCTATGTCTGCGGTATTGTCCCCGTTGTCTGGCTGGCCTTGCTGGCCGCTCCTCTATTAGAGGGCGGCCTGGGCACGCTGTTGAAGGGCTTCGGAACAGCACTGGAAAATCCCTTTCATATCGTCTGGTGTGACAAGAGCCTCAAAACACTGCTGATCTTCCTCATGCTCTATGGCCTGGGCATTGGCATCTACGTTTCTAACGAGCGTGTCTACAGGCGGCGGGAGGAACAGGGTTCTGCCCGGTGGGGGAATCCTCTATCCATTGCCAAGCACTACCAACAGAACGGGAACGCCAACAAGCTGCTGACCCAGCAGGTGGCGCTGGGACTGGACGGACGGAAGCATCGGCGGAATCTGAATGTCCTGATCTGCGGCGGTTCCGGTGCCGGTAAGACCCGCTTTTACGCAAAGCCCAATATCATGCAGGCCAACACTTCCTTTGTGATCCTGGACCCCAAGGGAGAGCTGCTGCGGGACACCGGCCATTTGTTGGAGGAAAAAGGCTATGTCATCAAGGTCCTGGATTTGATCAACCCGGAACGGAGCCATTGCTACAATCCCTTTGTTTATCTCCGGGATGATGATGACATTCAGCGGCTCGCCACCAACATTATGAAGAACACCACCCCAAAGGACAGTAAATCCTCCGACCACTTCTGGGAAGATATGGCGGCCATGCTTTTAAAGGCCCTGATCTCCTATCTTCACTACGAAGCGCCCCCGGAGGAGCAGAACTTCCCTATGGTCATGGACATGATCCGGGCCGGGGATGTAAAGGAGGACAACGAGGAATATGTCTCTACCCTGGACGAGCTGTTCGAGCGGCTGGAGCGTAGAAATCCGGAACATATCGCCGTGCGGTACTACAAGGGCTACCACTCCGGCAGCGGCAAGACGCTGAAATCCATTCAGATCACCCTGATCTCCCATCTGGAAAAGTTCAACCTGACTTCTCTTGCGGGAATTACCCAGACGGATGAAATGGAGCTGGGAGAAATTGGGGAGCAGAAAACCGCCGTCTTTGCGGTGATCCCGGACAGCGACAGCTCCTACAACTTCATTGTCGGAATGCTCTACACCCAGCTGTTCCAACAGCTCTACCGGAAAGCGGACTTCGAGCATGGCGGGCGGCTGCCGGTCCATGTCCACTTTGTCATGGACGAATTTGCGAATGTTGCCTTGCCGGATGATTTCGACAAGCTTCTTGCCACCATGCGAAGCCGGGAAATTTCCGTCAGCATCATTCTCCAGAATCTGGCCCAGCTGAAAGCCCTGTTCGACAAGCAGTGGGAAAGTATTGTAGGCAATTGCGACACTTTTTTGTATCTGGGCGGCAATGAGCAGTCCACCCACGAGTATGTGTCCAAGCTGCTGGGAAAACAGACCATCGATACGAACACCTACGGCCAATCCAAAGGCCGCAGCGGAAGCTACACCACCAACTTTCAGACTGCCGGACTGGAGTTGATGACCCCGGATGAGGTGCGTATGCTGGACAACCGCTATGCGCTTCTTTTTATTCGGGGCGAACGCCCTGTGAAGGATCTGAAATACAACATTCTCAAGCACCCCAATGTGGCCCTCACCACAGATGGAAAGGCTGCGGCCTACCAGCACGGCACAGACCCGTTGAGCGTTGCCGCTGTTTCCATCAACCTGGAAAAGCTGAAACAGGCGATACCAGAGGACACCGACACTGGGGATTATGTCGTCCTCACCGAGGAGGAAGTCTATGACTTCATGCGCAAAAAAGCGCAGGAAAATAACCAAAATCAAAATTCTAACAAACATCAGGAGGTAACTTATGAAAAACATTATCCACAACATCATTCATCCCACCACCCGTCGGACTTCTAAGCGTCTGCCCATGCCCGAGCCCGTCCGCAAAGGTTTCCGCCGCTACAGCTGTGCTGTGCTCTCCAGCACAATGATCTTGGGTTTGGCTATGCCCGCCTATGCTACCAGTGATCCGCTGGTGGTGGTCAACAACCTGAGCACCTTCATCTTCGGTCTGATCCGTGCCGTAGGTCTTATTCTGCTGGGCTGGGGCATTGTCCAGGTCGGCCTTTCCTTGCAGTCCCATGACCCCTCCCAGCGGAGCAACGGCTTCCTGACTCTGGCTGGCGGCATTATTATTACCTTTGCCAAGGAAATTCTGGATCTGATTGTTGCGTGAGAAACCACAAAGGGCAGGCCAACAGGGCCTGCCCAGGATAGGAGGTGAAAACCATTGTCAGACAACTGGGTCGTACAAAACCTGGAAAAAGCCCTGAATGTCTGGAATGACAAGCTCAGTGAGATCTGGCAGCTCATTACCCAGTCCCCCACCAGCTTCAAGGGCGGCACCCTTTGGAATGTGGTGTCCAGCATTCACGGAGCCTTGCAGGCCATTGGCTATGCCCTGCTGGTGCTGTTCTTCGTGATCGGTGTTATGAAAACCTGTGGCTCCCTGACGGAAGTCAAACGCCCGGAACACGCATTGCGGCTGTTTGTGCGGTTTGCCCTTGCTAAGGGTGTGATCTCCTACGGCATGGAGTTGATGCTGGCACTATTGGACATTGTGCAGGGGGTGATCTCCACCATCATGCAGGCGGCGGGCTTTGGCCAGCCCCAGTCCGCTGTGCTGCCATCTGAAATCGTCTCGGCCATTGAGGACTGCGGATTTTTTGAATCCATCCCGTTGTGGGCCGTCACGCTGATCGGCGGCCTGTTCATCTGGGTGCTGTCTTTTCAGATGATCCTCAGCGTTTACGGACACTTCTTCAAAATGTATATGTACACAGCCATTGCTCCCATTCCGCTATCCACCTTTGCCGGAGAACCCACCCAGAGCATTGGCAAGAGCTTTCTCAAAAGCTACGCTTCCGTCTGCCTGGAAGGAGCCGTCATTGTCCTGGCCTGCGTAATTTTCTCTGCCTTTGCGTCCTCGCCCCCTGTGGTAGATGCAGGAGCGGCAGCGGCCAGCATGGTGTGGAGCTATATCGGAGAACTGATCTTCAATATGTTGATTCTCGTGGGGTCTGTGAAAATGGCAGACAGGGTCGTGCGGGAAATGATGGGGCTGTAACGCAAAATCGTTCGATTTCTCTTGATAATTTCGTTCGATTCGTGTATAATGGGAATACACCGAAAGGAGGTTTGACCTATGTCCATTACCGCAACTGAACTAAAACTGAACCTCGGGAAATATCTTCTGCTGGCAGCCACCCAGGACATCTACATCACCCGCAACGGAAAAACCATTGCTAAGCTGGTATCTCCCTACCAGGACCGTGTTGACACCGTTGACGCACTGTTTGGCAGCGTCCCGGACACCGTGACCCTGGAGGAAGCACGGGAGGAGCGGTTGAATTCCCTATGAAGGCTATTCTAGATACCTGCGTCGTCATTGACTTTCTGCAAAAGAGAGAACCTTTTGCGCCTACCGCACTCCAAATTTTCCGGGCTGCTGCCGGAGAGCAGTTTACCGGGTGTATTACCGCCAAGTCCGCTACGGACATTTACTATCTGACCCACCGTTGCACACACAGCGATGAAAAAGCCCGGAATATTCTGAATAGTCTGCTTAGTATTGTCAGTATGCTGGACAGTACAGCGGTAGATGTTTTTCATGCGCTATCCTCGGAAACCACCGATTTTGAGGATGCTGTGATGATTGAAACCGCAATCCGCTCCAAGGTGGACTGCATCATTACCCGGAATACGAAGGACTACATGAAATCTCCTGTACCAGTATACACCCCGGATGATTTTATGAAGGCACTGGAAGATGAATTTGTATAGGCATTTACCGTCCGGCATTTCCGGGCGGTTTTGCTGTTCATCCCACAGAAACAAGCTAAAAAGCTAGGGAACTTTTTAACCGATATTTTATCAAAAAGTTCCCTAGCCGCAATTCAACGCCTTCCAGATTGGGAGGCGTTTTTCTTTTAAACAAAACAAGGAGGAAACCATTGGAAGTAAAAATCAACAAAGAAATACAGTCCTACAGTGAATCTATGTTCCTGGGCCTCTCCATGCGGCAGTGTGGCTTCTCGCTGGCGGCAATGCTGGTTGCCGTGGGGCTGTACTTTCTGCTAAAGCCCTATGTGGGTACGGAAACCGTCAGCTGGATGTGTATTCTGGGAGCCGCACCCTTTGCGGCTATGGGTTTCATAAACTACCACGGCATGACCGCTGAACAGCTGGCTTGGGCCTGGATTCGTTCAGAGCTGCTGGAACCAAAGCGGCTTATTTCGGAACCGGATGATCTCTACTACAAGCTGTTGGAGAACACCATCTCTAACCACGAAAAGGAGGCGTATAAGAAATGATGAAATCCATTCGTACTTTGGTGCGACAGGACCGGGAGAAATATGTCATTCCCCGGCGTGTCCAGGATGTGATCCCCATTCAAAAAATTTGGGCGGACGGGATTTTCCTCACCGGTGGACGGTACGCAAAAACCTTCCGCTTCACGGACATCAATTATCAGGTGGCCTCGGAGCCGGACAAGGAGAAGATGTTCCGGGGCTACTCTGCTCTTATCAACAGTCTGGATTGCGGAGCTACCACCAAAATCACCATCTTCAACCATAAGATGAGCCAGATCAATTTTGAAAAGTCCATTCTCATGCCCATGCAGTGGGACGGTCTGGATGACTACCGGGAGGAATACAACCAGATGCTTCTGGACAAGGCCACCAATGGCAACGGCATTGTCCAGGAGAAATTTTTGACCGTTTCCGTCCGCAAAAAGGATGTAGACGCCGCCCGGAGCTTCTTTGCCCGTGTGGAAGCAGATCTTTCTGCCCACTTCGCCGCCCTTGGCTCCACCTGCGGTCCCATGAATGCCATGGAGCGGCTGCAAATTCTCCACCGTTTCTACCGTAGGGGAGAAGAAAATGAGTTCCGCTTCTCTCTGCGGGACTCTGCCCGGAAGGGTCACAGCTTCCGGGACTACATCTGCCCGGATTCCATGGAACGGCACAGCGACTATCTCCAGATCGGGGAACGGTACGCCAGGGTACTGTACCTTAAGGACTACGCCAGCTACATTCAGGATGATTTCGTATCCGAGTTGACGGATTTGAACCGGGATATGATGCTCTCCATTGACATGGTACCCATTCCCACAGACGAGGCTGTGCGGGAGGTAGAAAACCGGCTTCTCGGTGTGGAGACGAACATTACCAACTGGCAGCGCCGCCAGAACAGCAACAACAATTTCTCCGCTGTTGTCCCCTATGATATGGAATTGCAGCGAAAGGAAAGCAAGGAGTTTTTGGATGATCTGACCACCCGTGACCAGCGGATGATCTTCGGTATCCTGACCATGGTCATTACCGCAGATACCAAGGAACAGCTGGATATGGATACGGATGCCGTTCTCTCTACCGCTCGGAAGCGCATGTGCCAGATGGCTATCCTCAAGTATCAGCAGATGGACGGCTTGAACACAGTCCTGCCCATTGGCACCCGGAAGCTCAACGCCTTCCGTACCCTGACTACGGAGAGCCTTGCGGTGTTCATGCCATTTAAGGTCCAGGAGATCATGGACAAGGGCGGTATCTACTTTGGAGAAAACGCCATCTCCCACAACCTCATCATGTGCAACAAGGAGAATCTGCTGAACCAGTCCGCATTCCTGCTGGGTGTCCCCGGCTCCGGCAAGTCCTTCTCCGCCAAGGAACTGATGACCTTCCTGATGCTGAACACCGAGGACGATATTCTGGTATGTGACCCCGAAGGGGAGTACGCCCCTCTGGTGGAGGCCATGGGGGATATGGGTTCGGTGATCCATGTTTCCGCAGGTGGGCGGGATCGGCTCAACGCCATGTACATGGTGGACGGCTATGGGGAGAACAACCCCATTGTGGTCAAGTCCGAGTTCATCCTATCCCTGATCGAGCAGATCGACAAGAAAGGGGTTGGTCCCCAGCACAAATCCATTATTGACCGGTGTATTACGATGGTTTACCGGAATGCGGCCTATACAGGAACGGTCCCCACCCTCTGCACCCTGCGGGACACCCTGCTGGAGCAGCCGGAGCCGGAAGCCAAGCAGATCGCATTGTCTTTGGAGCTGTACACCACCGGCTCCCTGGATATTTTCGGAAAGCAGAGCAATGTTGACCTGGATAAGCGGGTGGTGGTATTTGACATTCACGGCCTGGGGGCGCAGCTGAAGCCCACCGGACTGCTCGTCATTACGGACACCATGCTGAATCGTGTAACCCTGAACTGGAAGAAAGGAAAACGAACCCATGTATTCATTGACGAATTTCATGTGGTTTTTGAAAATGAGTTTTCCGCCGCCTTCTTCAATTCCGCATGGCGGCAGTTCCGAAAGCGCAACGCTTTTCCCACGGCAATTACCCAGAATGTGGAATATCTGCTGGATTCCGTTCAGGCCAGCACCATGCTTTCCAACTCCGAATTCATTGTCATGCTGAATCAGGCGGCATCTGACCGGGAAAAGCTGGGCAGACTCCTGAACATTTCCAACGAGCAGATGAACTACATCACCAATGTGGAAGCCGGTTCCGGCCTGATCAAATATGGCAGTGCTCTGGTGCCTTTCATCAACCGTTTTCCGAAAAATACCAAGCTCTACCAGCTTATGACCACCCGCCCCGGTGAAGGGCGGTTTGCCGGTCAATCCTGATCGGAGGCGAGGCCATTGCCGGAAATCAAGACAAGGCAAAATCAGGGAAAGCCCGTTCTCAACACCGCCCAGCAGCAGATGCAGCGCAGCTTCGTAAAAGCAAGGCAGGAGCAGGCAGCACAAAAGCAAAATGAGCAGTCAGAGTCCCCGAACAGCTATGCGGAGGAAAAAATCTCCCGGACGGCAGAGGATGCCGTTCGGGATGGGGCCTCCCTTGCGGTGCGGGAAATACGTTCGCTTCACCAAAAGAATTCGGAAGATGAAAGGTTTGGTGTTTCGCCGAAATCGGATATGCCGGTGGAATATCAAGAAGCACCTACAAACACTCCCGTTATTTCCGCATCGGAATCTGCCAGAAGTCGGCCTACAACACAGCAAGGAGCGGGACGGAAAGCAGCAGTAGAAAGTATCATCCGGCAACAGCCAGCACATACCACAGGGAGTGTCCCGGAGGGCTTCGATGCCCTGTCTCCCCGCGCTGCCCAAAGGCCAATTCGCACCCGTGAGCAATCTATAGCTGACCCTGCCCAGACTGCGCAGCAGGAAGCAGCACGGAAAGCAGCTGTACAAAACATTGTCCGGCAGAGGCAGACCCAAAAGCAGGAGAAACTGCAAATAGAGCAAGCACATTTTTCTCAGCAGGTGGAGGCATCCAAAAGAAATTCTTCCACAATACCGTTGTCAGATAGTCAGGCGGTTTTCAAACCAATTGACCAAACCAGAAGCTCTACAGTTGGCACCGCAAAGGCAGATGGTTTCCATAACACGGTTTCGCTTGACAAGGGAACGGCATCTAAAGGACAGATTCCTATAAAAAAGAAATCCGATTTGCCGATTCATACCAAACAGGGCGCTGTCCCCATTAAGACCGCTGAATGGGCATCTGAAAGAATTGTGGATTCCACCGCAGAGAAAGCCTTTCAGGAAGCGCAAAAGGCCACCATCACAGCTGCCCAAAAGAGCAGCCACGCAGCCGCCACCGCTGGGCGCAGGGCGGTGGTGGCCGCAAAGAAAGCCGCAGAGCTGGCAGCAAAGTTGGCCAGGTCTGCGGCAGAGGCGGCAAAGGCACTATACACAGCCATTGCCGCCGGTGGAGTTGCTTCCGTTCTGGTGATCGTTATTGTTGTCCTCATCGGCTGCGGTGCCGCCATCTTCGGAAGCCAGGACGAATCCACGGAAACGCTGCCCCTCAGTGCGGAGGTGAACACCTATGAGCCGGTCATCCGCAAATATGCCAAGCAATACGGCATCCCAGATTACGTTCTGCTGATCCAGGCCGTTATGATGCAGGAATCCGGCGGCAGAGGGAATGACCCCATGCAGGCTTCCGAATGCGGTTATAACACCCAGTACCCCAGAACCCCCGGAGGCATTACGGACCCGGAATACTCCATTGCGGTTGGCATCCACAACCTAGCAGACTGTTTGCAAACAGCCGGAGCCGAAAGTCCCATTGACCTGGACCATATTCAGCTGGCACTCCAAGGCTACAACTTTGGCAGCGGCTACATTACCTGGGCCTTGCAGAAATACGGCGAGTATTCCCGTGCAAACGCCGTGGAGTTCTCCATGAAGATGGCGGAGCAGATGGGCTGGAACAGCTATGGGGACAAGCAGTATGTCCCCCATGTACTGCGGTACTACCCTATTGGGAAAGTGTTTTATACCCCAGAGGACGGGGATGCCATTGTGGATGTGGCCCTGTCCCAGGTGGGCAACGTAGGCGGCGAACCCTATTGGAGTTGGTACGGCTTCACCAACCATGTGGAATGGTGCGCCTGCTTCGTCTCCTGGTGTGCCGACCAATGCGGCTACCTGGACAGCGGAGCCTACCCCAAATTCTCCGGCTGCGTCTTCGGAATGCAATGGTTCCAGCAGCGCAGCCTCTGGCTGGACAGCTCCACCGAACCGGCACCCGGAATGCTCATCTTCTTCGACTGGGCCACCCAGGACGGTGTGCCGGACCATGTGGGAATTGTGGAGAAGGTGGACAGTGGGATGGTCTATACCGTAGAGGGCAATTCAAGGGATATGTGTCGGCAGAAGCAGTATACACTGGGGAGCGGGGTGATTTTGGGGTATGGGATGGCTGCAAGCGGTAGTTAAAACTGTATGTAGCAGTTTTAGGTAAAAAGTCAAGCCTTGTTTTCTTCCACCGCCATGGTATAATGGTCAGCAATGTACGCAGGAAGGGAGATTGACCATGGCTGTTACTGCTTCAGTTCATACTTTACAGGATTACATTGACCAAGCTGCACCGGTACTACTTGAAATCCCAGGGCTGTCCCAACTGATGCAAGCAAACGGGAACAGCTACGATGTATTAGCAGGGATGTACCCGGATGCAGCGTTTACGCTGATGGTCATGAACAATCTGTTCCACCACGATTGTGAGTTCTCCGAAATTCACCAGCAGGCTTTTTCTGCCATCATTGATGGGGCAGATATTCCATCTGTACGTAGGCGTTACGACTTTTGTATGGATGCTTATTGGCAGAAACACTCGTGGGACGACTGACCTATGGAACAGCCTAAAAAGCCTCCCCGTTCATACAAAGGACTGAAGCAGAAACAAAAAGCAAAGATTTCCGACTATATGTATCTGGAAACCCAGCGTTTTTTTCAAGCGAATGGAAAAATGCCGGATATAGATGAAGATTACAGAAGAATTGCGCTAGAGGTATCTAAGCATATTCCCGGTTTACGTGTACCCATTGAGGAAATTTACTGTGTCTATGTGCGTAAATGTCCGCACATTGTTGAGCGTTTAACTGTTTCCGGTCTGCCGGAGCATATTCGTTCTTATGCGGAGATCAAGGAATTGCAACGTATCCGGGCTGAAAGAAAAGTCAGGACAAAACGCAGACGAAAACGCCCCCACCAGGAGCCAGATTCCCCGCTCATAGAGCAGGACGATACATTTTTCTTCATTGCAGGGTACACGTCTGGCGGCGCACCATATGGTGTCACCTGGGAGCAAATGGGATTAGAACCATGGGAGGAGATAGAATAATGGTTCCTCATTGTCCCATATTGTCTACAAAATTGAAAAGGCTTGCAGCAGAACAGGTATCATTCACCTTGTCTGCTGCAAGCTTTTTTCTCGTAACCGCTCAACAACCACCCGCCTACCCAACCTCTCTCCAATATGAGATAATACTCCCAAATCTCGAATAGCTGACTCTCAGCTATTTGAGAAACTGGAGTAAAGGGTGATTTGAATGGGTGACGTGCTAAAAATCCGGGATGAATACCGTCAAATCCAACGGGCGGCGGCGATTCTGGAGTGCAAGGCCAGCGGGCTGACCAACAAGGAATACTGCATTCAACATGGGCTTTCCGAAAAGAGCTTCTACTACTGGAAAAAGAGTAAGCGCTCAATAATTACCCGTCCCCGCCAAAAGAATGGGCTGTTGCAAAATTCTTTTTTGCAGCAGCCCTATTTTTACGCCTTGAGCATTCCAATTCAAGGCCAAGATGGTCAGTTACAGCCCAAATTTCTATTTTAAGGCATAGCAAAGCTGACCGAGGCATATTTCCCGGTCTTCCTGTGGATAACTTTTTTATATTCTACGGCTACGAAGCTTTTTTCTCAGAATAATGGGTTTCCAGCCTGCTTTTTTGCTGCTTCATCCACCGCTTCTTGAGGTTAAAGCCCAGCGCCAGGAAGAATAGCTCGATGCGGATATTCCGTTTGCCGGTTGTCATGAATCTACGGAAGCTAAAATCGTTCTTTAGCAGCCCAAATGCCCCTTCTACCTGGATAGAACGGTTCATTCTCAGCATAATTCCCCGGTCGCTTGTAATATTCCGCAAGGAATCTTCCCGCTTTTCCCAGAATGTCTTCTTCCAAATCACCTCTTTGGGCGCATTGATGTCCTGCTTTCGGCAGCATCGCTCCCTCTGTGGACAATTCTCGCAGCTTTCACAGCGATACCAAGCTCGGGTGACCAGAATCCCATCCTGCATCTGTGTGGATTCCTTGTGACAACGCAGCTTTCTGTCCTCGGCACAGATAAAACAATCCTCATCCCGGTCGTATTTCATGTTCTCGATCCGTCCGATTTGGTCACGAAACTTCTTGGTTTTCTGTGCTTCGTAATTGGTTGACTTTATGAAAACGCATTTGACCGCTGCTTCCAGGTAATTAATCCAGTTCCTCAAGCTGGGCACTGGTCACTCGGACGGGTGCATCCTCCGGCAATTTAATTTCACTGTTCAGTATAAGAACCAGTTGATTATTTCGCGCAACTGCGGTATACTGACTTTGCGTTTCGTAAGCGCTCAACAACCACCCGTCTATAAAACATGCAGGCCCGCAACCACGGGCCTGCATGTTAGTCGAGATAGGTATTCACATAAGCATCCGAATTCTTCACACCGAATTCCTGTTGGACATAGGGTGCCCAAGGCATGAACGATTCCAATTCTTCGTGGGATTGGTTTTTTCCCAGGTACGGCAGCTCCACCAACACATGCTGGAGATAGGCAAAGGGCTCAATACCGTTTGCCTTTGCACTTTCCACCAGGGAATACACAATGGCGCTGGCCTCAGCTCCTTTTGTGGTATCGCAAAACAGCCAGTTCTTTCTGCCAAGGGTAAAGGGGCGGATGGCGTTCTCTGCCAGGTTGTTGGAGATCGGCACCTCGCCGTTAGATAGGGATGCTGTGAGCTGCTGCTTTTGGTTCAGACTGTAGCGCACCGCTTCTTCCAGTTTGCTGCCCTTTTCCGGGTGGATTGTTTTTAGCCACGCATAATACTCCTCCAGAAGGGGCAGTTCCTTGTTCTGGCGGTATTCCTGGCGATATTTGGGTTTATAGGCAGCGCATTTCCGCTCCTGTGCAAACAGCTTGTTGCAGTATTGGAAGCCAACAGCGGCTTTACTGTTTTTTACCGTTGCGCCCTCCGGCATTGCTTCCCGCCATTTTCTTCTGGCGTGAGACCAGCAGCCGCAATGGGTGACCTGGGTAAGCAGGTTATAGCCCTGGTAGCCGTCCGTCACGAGAGCACCGGTAAAGCCTTTCAGGAATGCCTCCGGCCGCTTTCCGCTGCGGTCCGGCTGGTACTCAAAGAGGCGCACCTGGTGCCGGATCAGGGCGGCGCTGGCATACAGCCACATCCGGGATTCCGAGGTCGCGGGTTTCCCGTCCTCCTTCAGCACCTGCACAACGGTCTCATCTGCGTGGATCACGGAATGGATCAGAAGCTCCTGCTTCATGTGCTTGTACAGAGGTTTCAGCCAACTCTGACTGCACTGGATCACCCAGTTTGCCATGGTGGCACGGCTGAGGGAAATCCCTTCTCTGGCCCACATCTATTCCTGTCTGGCCAGGGGCAGGCCATCCACATACTTCTGGGTCATGATGTACGCCACAGTCGAGGGCGAGGCCAAGGAATGCTTCATAAGCGGGACCGGCGGTTTCACGGTCACGATATGGGCAAAGCCCGTATCCTTTTCGCAGCTGTCGCAGGCATAGGTAACGGCGTAATAAGCCAGCAGCTTGATTTGCTTGGGAATGATCTGCATTTCATGGCGCAGGAATTTTTTGCCAATGGGCTTCATTTTTCCGCCGCATTTGCCGCAGACCAGTTGGTCTTCCGGCAGTTCCAGAAGCACTTCCTCTTCCGGGAGGCCGTTCAGCATCTCGGCCTGGCTGCGCTTCTTCTTCCGCTCATGCTGAGGAATCAGAATGGTATCCGGGGTCGGCTCCTCCACCTTGGGGGCTTGCTCTTTTTCTGCTTCATTGAAAAAGCTGGCCTGGTCATGCAGAACATAGCTGTTTTTCTCGCTGGACTGACCGAACCTGGCCCTCTGGGCATTGGCAAAGACCTCATTCATGTGCTCCAGCTTCCGCTTCAGTTCCGCATTTTCCTTCTGAAGCAGTTCAACAGAATCTGCCAGCGGGCGAATCAGCTCCGCTACTTCCGCGGCGGTGTATGTACCTTTTTTATCCGCTGCGGCCATAGTTTTCACCCCTGAAAAGTAGATTGATCCTGGATTTATTATATCATAAATCCAGGATAAAGTACAGAAAAATATGCGGTTTTTAGAATATTTTCGTCAGAACAAATCCTTGGGCTTTCCTTTGCGGATGGCTGTTTTCTGCTCTATTCGGAGTCCTTCCATGAGCCAGCGGAAGCTCTGGGGATCCAGCAGCTTCAGCTCCGCCTCTGACCTGGGCCACTGAAATCTGCCGTTGGACAGCCGCTTGTACAGAAGAATATAGCCGTCTCCTGTCCAGTACAGTGCCTTAATTCGGTCTGTCCTGCGGCCACAGAACAGAAATAGGCTTTCTTCATTCAGCTGGCCACCATACTGCTGGGTCACCACTGCGGCCAGTCCGTCAATCCCAAGACGGAGGTCTGTGTAGCCGCAGGCAATGTAGTAGCTGCGGACTTTGGACAGATCCATCATAGCGATTGAATGGAGCGAAGCAAGGCCACAACGGCATCCATATCCACGCCATCCGGCAACTTCATCTCTGCTCCCCGGTAGTGAATCTCAAGAATACTGTCTTTTGCCGGCAGTGATTCCAGTTGTACCAGTTGTGGTGCGGTAGCCCCAACCATCTGCGTTCGTAGCTTCTTTAGCCAATAGTAAAAACTTTTCTCAGAAATCCCACGCTGTTGGCAGAATTCCCGCTTTGTCAATCCGCTGGCACTGCATTCTTGTATGAGCATTGCCCATTCCTGTGCCCGATACGCATCCCGCACCGCTAATACTTCTCCCATTTGACACCATCCCTGTTTCGTTTCTCGAAAAACTCACCGTGAGTTTTTCGAGATTTGGGATATTATCTCATGGATGTGCAGAAGATGCTAGGCGGTGGGTTATTGAGCGCTTACTGCGTTTCAGAGTTTTTCATAGTAGTTTAATTCTAATGCAAAAAACCACATCAGCCAAGCCCTTTTTGGGATGGTCGATGTGGTTTTTTCATGGGCGTATTTTGCAACAGGCCCTATGATTATTGGATTATCTCATTCCCACTCGCTCCTGCCAAAAGTTTTCTAAACAGATTTGCTTATGGGATTTAGTTCAGGGTATTGGCATTATTTTCATTATTCAGATAGTAGAGGCTATCTGATTTTTTGTTGCCAAAACGTTGCCACGGCTATGCTTAATTGTTCCGAGTGTAGAAGGTGTTTTTGCCGCTGCTATGTCGGGTGATTTCTCCGTTTTCTACCAGCTTCTTCAGGGAGTTCTCAACCGAGGCCTTCTTGATGGAGGGACACAGCTCCATGATTTCGCTCTTGGTAAACTTGCCGACCTTCTTCTGAACAGCTCGACGGACAAGGTCCACGGCGGGTAGCTTCTCATTCACCAGCTGCACCCGGTCCTCAAAGTCACGGTAGGCGGAGAGAATGGTACCCAGAATATACTTGATAAACGGAACTGGGTCGTTCTCACCTTCGTGCCACTTGGTAGAGGCGATGTGCAGAACATCGTAGTACACATTCTTGTTTCGCTCAATTTTAGCTTCCAGACTCACATACCGTCCAACCACATAACCGCTGCGGTATAGCAGCAATGTGGTGAGCAGGCGGCTCATTCTGCCGTTGCCGTCGTTGAAGGGATGGATGCAGAGAAAATCATTGATGAAAATGGGAATCAGGAGCAGGGGATCGATGATACCATCGTCAATGGCCTTGTTGTAGCTTTCGCAGATGGCTGCAACAGCATCCGGCGTTTCATAGGGCTCCAGCGGTGTAAATCGGACAAAGGTTGTGCCGTCAGCATGGGTTTCGCTGATATAGTTCTGGACATTCTTGAATCGCCCGCCGATGCCACGGCCGGAGTAATGATAGAGCATCCCATGGAGCTGTAAGATATAATTTGCTGTCAGAGGGATGTATTCATAGCTCTCGTGGATTGTGTTCAGCACATCCCGGTAGCCGCTGATCTCTTCCTCGTCCCGGTTCCGGGGCGTGGTTTTTTCCTCGCACAGCTGCTTGATTCGGGTATTGGTGGTAACAATACCCTCGATCTTGTTGGAAGCCTCGGTACTCTGCACCTTGGCAATCTCCACCAGCCGATCCAAAGCCGCAGGTTTCTGCGCCAGATACATTTCCTGCCGTCCCTTGCACTCGTGGATCTGAGCTACCAGAGAAAGTACCTCGCTGTCCCATGCAATTGCTTTCAGTTTGCTGTAATCAAATTGCCGCATTCGCCTACGCCTCCTTTTCGTTCGCCTAATTATAGCACATCTTTAGGAGAAATGCAAGACAGTTAGGGTTATATAAACCTAATTATATTCTATTTTTAGGCGAAATATTCTGGCGTAGGCGAATGGCTTGGCTTTCAGGAGAGATTTTCTTTCTCCCCTAATAGACAGCGTGTAGCACGATTACAGGCTTTCGACAATCGACTTTTGTGCCATTTTTTAATCGGCATAATTTGCCTGAATACACTCTGCAAATCCAGACGGATCTCCCAACTTAGCTTTATCAATATTATCACGAAGATATTTG
>ERZ791887.742-NODE-742-length-27530-cov-9.373430_pt1 | contig 27530 bp, 27 predicted proteins | sample MGYA00510157_ERZ791887 | MGnify/ENA primary metagenome ERZ791887 (study PRJEB30046, sample SAMN00792112) | human gut metagenome | study: EMG produced TPA metagenomics assembly of the A metagenome-wide association study of gut microbiota in type 2... | reverse complement strand
CGCCCTGACGGCTGGAAGAACCGACCTCTTCGTTGTCGAACATGACCCAGATGTCGCCGCGGCCTTCCTCTTCGCCGCGGCCCTGCAAAAAGCCCCACAGCGTGGTGTAGGCACACTCCAGATCGTCGATGCGGCCGGACATGAAATACTCGCCCTTCAGGCCCACGCGCACGGCCTGCTCACAGGTGCAGAGCATGAGGTCGCTGTCGAGGATGTCTTCGGCCCGGACGCCGGCCTCCTCGGCCAGCACCTGCCGCAGGGTGGTGCCCGCCGCACCGAAGATGGGCTGCAGATCGACCTGCGGGTTGTAGTTCTTCCCCTTGTTGACCTCGTGGTCAAAGTGGATGCAAAGGTTCGGGATGCAGGCCAGCGCACGGTCCGGATGGACGAGAATGCTCTTCACACCGTTCTCCGTCCGGACAAGGATGCGGCCCGCCACGCTCAGGGGACGGTCCAGCCAGGTGGGCATGATCATGCCGCCGTAGCCCTCGGTCTCGGCGCGGGCAAACACGGCGTCCTTGCCGCCGTCCAGCTCCTTGATCTTCCAGGTGGGGGAATCGCTGTGGCTGGCCGTGACATGCCAGCCGGTCAGCTCCCCTTTGGGCATCCGCCAAGCCAGCACCGCCGAACCGTTGCGGGTGGTGTAGTATTTTCCGCCGGGCACCAGCTCCCAGGCTGCGCTTTCGGGGCGCTCCTCATAGCCGTTGGCCTCCAGAATGGCCGCTGCTGCGGCGGCAGAGTGAAAGGCGCTGACGCCTTTGTTCAAAAAATCAAACAGACCCTCTAGTTCAAACTTCTGCATCTTGGGTTCTCCTTCTGTTTCTTTTACGCTTCGGCCTCTCCGCCGCTCCCCGCATCGCGCGGCGATGCCGGAGAAGTCTGCTCCAATTATAGCCGCTCCGTTTCCAAAAAGCAACTCAGACCGCCGCACACTGTTCCAGCTCCCGGTCCACGGCCCGGCGCACCTGTGCTGCCTGCAAGCCGCAGACCAGCTGCAAATAGGGGCCGTCCTGCACCAGCCCTTTATGGGGCATGGCCAGCAGCGCCGCCGTATCCAGCCGGTCGGGATCTTTCACGGTGATGCGCAGCCGGGTGAAGCAGTTGTCCACCGTGCAGATGTTCCCCGGCCCGCCCAGCGCCGCCAGGAGCCGCCGGATGCCTTCCGGGTCGATCTGCCGCGCGGCTGTTTCCCGCTCCGGTGCGCGGCCGGGCGTGGGCAGGTCGAACACACGGATGATGACCGAAAAGACCACCGCATAGGTCAGGATCTCCAGAACGCCCAGCAGGTAGAGCAGCGGGACGCGATGCGTCTGCTGCGGGGCGGCGCTCAGGTTGAACACCAGCGAACCCAGCAGGTTGGAGGTGAACGCCCGGACCTGCAGCGCATTCAGCAGGACCATAAAGCCGCCTGCAAGGGCCGCATGGAGCACCCACAGCACGGGCGAGACGAAGCAGAACAGGAAATCGACTGGTTCGGTGATGGACGCCAGCGACGCTGTGACCGCCAGCGGCAGGATGGCCGCAGCCGTGCGCTTCCGGCGCTCCTTTTTGGCAGTGAGGATGAACGCCGCCGCAATGCCCAGATAGCCGAACGTTTTGGTGAATCCGGTGTACATCCAGACGACGTCATCGGTCAGGGGCAGGCCGTAGGAGTATTCCGCCATCGTGACCATATAGGCCCCTGTGTAGGTCACCGAACCCACCGTCATGGAACCGCCCAGCGCCGAGAACTGGAACGGCATATAGATGAGATGGTGCAGGCCGGTGGGGATGAGCAGCCGTTCGAGGAAGCCATACAGAAAAATGCCCGCATGGCCCGAAGCTGCGATCCAGCCCGTCATGGCGCGGATTCCCTCCTGCAGGGGCGGCCAGACAAAGCAGACCGCCATCCCGAACGCCGCTGCAAAGGCCGCGATGCACAGGAACGACCACCGCAGACCCGAATACACCTGCGTGACAAGCCCGGTGAACTGCGTTTCGCAGGTGCGGTCAAAGATCTTCGCAGCGGCAAAGCCCAGCAGGATGCCGCCCGTCACACCGGTGTCCATGACCTGGATGCCCAGGATGCTCGTCTGACCCGTTGCGGCAAGGCCGGTCAGGCCGTCGGCCTCGGCCAGGCGGCCCAGGATCTCCAGCGTCGTGTGGTTGGCCGTCAGGAAGACGAGATAGGCCATGAGGGCCAGCAGTGCGGCCTCCTGCTTTTCGGTGCGGGTGCGCGCAGCGGCGATGCCCACGCAGAGGAAGATGCTGAGGTTGTTGATGATCGCCATCATGCTGTTGTACAGCAGCCCGCCCGCAAGGCGGATCGGCGTCCAGTTCAGCACCGGGAGCAGCTGGCGCAGCGGGCTGCTGGTGAGCAGTGCCCCCACCACCAGCAGCAGGCCCGCCGCCGTCAGATAAGACAGCGGGTCCAGAAGCGCCTGCGAGACTCCTTCGAGCTTTTGCAGGAATTTCTGCACTTGTTTGTCCTCCTTTCCGGCATGGCGCACCGGCCAGCCCATTTTATTTTACGAATGAATTATACGAGACAGCGCAAAAATTGTCAATCCTGCCCGAAGGCAAAAATTACTGTCAAAGTTTGTACACTTTGCACAGGACGGGTTGAAATTCGTCCTGCACACGACAATTGACAACCGCGCGGCGGAACAGTATACTAGAACTGTACCAAGAGCTCCCCCGGCTTTGACCGGGAACCGATAAAAGGAGGAACACGCTATGATCCGCAACCGTATCCTTTCCCTGCTGGTGTGTGCAGCCCTGCTCGCCTGCCTGCTGGCCGGATGCAGCACTTCGTCCGGAACCAACGGCGGCGAGGCCGCTTCGTCGTCCAGCTCCGCTGCTTCCAGCGAGAGCATCCCTTCTTCCACGACGCAAGCCAACACCGGCAAGCTGACCCCGAATCTGGATGAGAGCGACAACTCCATCTTCTCCCCCGCCTCCACGCAGGACGCCTTTGCGCCCTGCCTGGGCTGGGGCCCCGGCGTTTCGGGCTGCTCGCTGAAGTCGGTCATCGCGGCGGATTCCCTGCTGAGCTGGGCCGAGAACGGCAATCTGGCCATGCAGACCACCGATGTCATCGAAGACGCCTATACCGAGTGGTACGACAGCCTCTCCACCGATGAGCAGGACAGCTTTGCAGACGCCTGGCCTCTCATCAAGGAGGACGCCAATGCCCTGCTGACCGACACGTCCAGCATGACCGGCCGCATCGAGGATGCCGGTCTGAACGCCAAAAAGCTGCCCGACTGCTCGGAAGAGAACTGGCAGGCCCTGCAGGACGTCATCGACGCCCTCGTCCCGGCATCCAGCGAATATTAAGTCCAGCAAACAGAACGAGCCACGGCGAAACGCCGTGGCTCGTTTGCGTTATCTCAGACCTTTTTCAGGGTGTACCGGCGGGTGCCCATGCCGATCTTTTCGGCCTGTTCCAGCGTTGCCTTCCACTCGATGTTCGGGTTGGAGTCCTTGAAGTGGTCGTGGTGGCAGTTCCAGCCCGGCTTTGCAAGGTTCTGGCCCAGCTGGCTGTTGGGCAGCGGCGCAGCGGCAAGGCAGGCATCCACGCAGGCCTGGTCCAGCGCCACCGGGTCAAACGAGGCGAACATGCCGATATCCGGCAGGATGGGCGCATCGTTCTCGCCGTGGCAGTCGCAGTTGGGGCTGATGTCCTGCACAAGGCTGATGTGGAAGGTCGGGCGGTCATAGCAGACTGCGGCGGCGTATTCGGCCATCTTGCGGTCCAGCATCTCGTTGGCGCTGTCGCACTGGGAATAGATGGCGTCGAAGTTGCAGGCGCCGATGCAGCGGCCGCAGCCCTTGCACTTGTCCTGGTCGATGACAGCCTTGTTCTGCTCGTTGTATGCAATGGCGTCGGAGCCGCACTCCTTGGCGCAGCGGTGGCAGCCGCGGCACAGGCTCTCCTGCACGGCCGGGTGGCCGGAAGCATGCTGCTCCATCTTGCCCGCGCGGGAGCCGCAGCCCATGCCGATGTTCTTGATGGCACCGCCGAAGCCGGTGGACTCGTGGCCCTTGAAGTGGGTCAGGCTGATGAAGACGTCCGCATCCATGATGGCGCGGCCGATCTTGGCCGTCTTGCAGTATTCGCCGTTGGGCACCGGCACCTCGACTTCATCGGTGCCGCGCAGGCCGTCGCCGATGAGGATCTGGCAGCCGGTGGTCATGGGCCAGAAGCCGTTCTCCTGCGCACAGGCCAGATGCTCCAGCGCATTCTTGCGGCTGCCCGGATACAGCGTGTTGCAGTCGGTCAGGAAGGGCAGACCGCCCTGCTCCCGGCACAGGTCTGCCACCACCTTGGCGTAGTTGGGGCGGAGGAACGCCAGGTTGCCCAGCTCGCCAAAGTGCATCTTGATGGCAACGAACCTGCCGTCCATGTCGATGGTTTTGATGCCCGCCGCAAGGCACAGGCGGCGCAGCTTGTCCGTCAGGCTGGTGCCCACCGGACAGCGGAAATCCGTAAAGTAAACAGTCGATCCTTCCATTGCAGTCTCCTTTTGTTTTGGCTGAATCCTGCGGCGCTTCCCCGCCGCCGGGGTCTCTCTTATGTTTTCAGTATAGCACAGCCGGTGGATGGGTGCAATTCGGTGGACGCAAAATGCCCCGCAGCTGGCAGGCGCACTGCACAGATACGGGGCAGAATTTCTTTATGCAATGGCGCTGACCGCAGCAACGGCCAGGACGATGACGCCCAGAACGATGCGGTACAGGCCGAAGAACTTGAAGTTGTGGCGCTTGACGTAATCCATCAGGAAGCGGATCGCCGCCAGGCTGACCACGAAAGCCACGACGCAGCCCGTGACGAGGACGGCGACCTCCGACCCGGTGATGGCTGCGCCGGAAAGGGCGAACTTGACCACCTTCAGCAGCGAGGCACCTGCCATGACCGGGATGGCCAGATAGAAGGTGAACTCGGCCACGCAGGCGCGGGAGAGGCCCAGCAGCAGGCCGCCCACGATGGTGGCACCGGAGCGGGAGGTGCCGGGGATGATGGCCAGCATCTGCCACACGCCGATGAGGAAGGCTTCCCGGTAGGTGATCTGTTCCAGCTTGGCCACATGGGGCGCGGTGCGGCGGTTCTCCACCACGATGAAGAGGACGCCGTACAGGATCAGCATGGCGGCCACGGTGATGTAATTGTAGAAGTGCGCTTCGAACCAGTCGTCCAGCGGGCTGATGACCAGCACGGGCAGGGTGGCAGCCACCACCTTGAACCAGAGCTGCCAGACTTCCGGCTTGGACGCCACCCGGCCGTGCCGGATGCCGAAGGGCCAGAGCTTGTTCCAGAACAGCACCACCACCGCAAGGATGGCACCCAGCTGGATGACCACGCGGAACATGGACATGAACTCTTCGCTGGCGTTGAAATGGATGAGCTGTTCCACCAGGATCATATGGCCGGTGGACGAGATGGGCAGCCACTCGGTGATGCCCTCCACGATGCCCATCAGGATGGCTTTCAATATTTCAAAAAACATTTGGTTCCTCCTGTGCAGCGCAAAACGATGCGCTGATCGTTTGTCGATTTCGGACTCTCCGTTCAGTATACCATACTATGCGGTCTTCCGCACGGAAATTTTCAAATTTTTACAGTTCCGCCCCGGTGACAGCTTCTCTATTTATCTGTGCCGGGAAATATGCTATACTGGGGGCAGCTCCATTTCCCCTTTGTGGGACCATTTTGACGCAGGATCTTCTGCGTTCTGAAAACAGCGAGGTATCATCCATGAACATTCTTGTCATCGGCTGCGACCAGGTGGGTGCCGCCCTGGTGCGCGACCTGGAACACATCGGCCACGACATCTCCCTGATCGAGAAGGACTCCGAGCAGCTCAAGCGGCTGGACAGCTTCGACGATTACAACTTTGGCGGCACGGCTCTGGTGGGCGACCCCACCGACCCCGACGTCCTCAAGCAGGGCGGCATCGAGAACTGCGACGCCGTGGCTGCCGTCAGCGAGGACGACTCGGTGAACCTGATGGCGGCACAGATCGCCAAAAGCATCTTCCAGCGCGAAAAGGTCATCTGCCGCGTCTCGGACCCGCATCTGCAAGTGCTCTACCACAAGGTCTACGGGCTGGAGACCATCTGCCCCACCATCCTCACAGAACAGGCCGTGTTCCGGGCACTGGCAAAGTAAGGCCTCTCCGGCCGATTTGCGGCGGCAAGAAGATAAACTTTAAGTAATATCGAGGTTTTGTATGAAAGTTTGTATTGCCGGCGGCGGGCGCGTGGGGCGGTATCTGGCCCAGAGCCTGCTGGCCAACCACCATTCCGTCGTCATCATCGAACCGGTGGAAGCGCAGTGCCGGATGCTGGCCGACCAGCTGGACATCCCGGTCATCTGCGGCGATTCCATCAATATGGATACCCTGCGCAGCGCCGACGCGGCCAGCTGCGACGCCTTTGTGGCCGTGACCGGCTCGGATGAGGACAACCTCATCGCCTGCCAGATCGCGAAGCGGGAGTTCGGCGTCGGCCGCACCGTGGCCCGTGCCTCCAACCCAAAGAACCGGGAACTGCTCCACACCCTCGGCGTGGACACCGTGGTCTGCGGCACCGACAACCTGAGCCACATTCTGGAGCGGGAGATCGAGACCGACACCATCCGCCAGCTGCTCTCGCTGGGCGGCGGCACGGCCAGCCTGAATGAGATCCTGCTGCCGGAGAACTTCCTCTACGCAGGCAAGGCCATCATGGACATCCCCATCCCCGGCGATGCCATCCTGGTCAGCATCACCCGCGACACCGAGCTCATCATCCCCCACGGCAACACCGTCCTGCTGCCGTGGGACCGCATCCTGCTCCTGACGCAGGATGACACCCTCCACCTGCTGACCGAGGCGTGGGGGCTCAGCGGCAAATGACCGAGCGGGAGCTGCGCCGTACGGCGCTGGTCATCCCGCCCAAGGGCCGGGCGGTGCTCTGCATCTGGGCAGCGGCCGCCGGGCTGTTCCTTGCTCCGTTCGCCTTCTGGCAGAGCGTGCCCGCCGGGTCGGTCTTCTGCCTGCTCTGGGCCGTGCTCATGGCCCTGCTGCGGGCGCGGGCCTGCAGCTATGCTGCCGTGCTGGGGGAACACACCCTGACCATCTATGCCGGCATCGCTTTTCCGGTGCGTCGGGTGGTGCCCCGCCGGGCCGTGACCGGCATCCAGCAGTTCCGCTCGCCGCTGCTGCGGCTGGCTGGAGCCACGGTGCTGGTCATCTCGGCTCCTGGCGCACGGGTGCTGGTGCCTGCCGTGCCCGCCGCGCAGGCGGCGGCGCTGGCCTGTGCCCTTGCGGAGGACGCCCCATGACTGAACATCGTCTGCACCCCTTTGCCGCCCTGCGGGTCCTCCGCAAAACGCTGGTGCTCTATCTGGTGCCGCTCCTCCGCGTACTGTTTGAGTGCAACTGGGCGGCGCTGCGGGCAGCGCTCCGGCAGGATCTCATCCTCTTTCTGCTGGTCTGTGCGCTGAGCTGGGTCATCCTCCACGCAAGCAGCTGGTCTTTGGATGAAAGCGGCACCTTCTGCCTCCACTGGAAGCTGCTGTTCCGGTTCGACCGGACGGTGCGGGGCGCTTCGCTGGCAGCCCTGACCATCGAGCGGCCGTTTTATTACCGGCTGGCCGGGGCCAGCCGGGTGACGCTCTATCCCGTGGGTGAACCGAAACAGCGCACCCTGATCCTCTGCCTCCGCCGGGCCGATGCGCAGCATCTGGCCGACCAGCTGCTCCCCATCGAGGCCCCCAGCCTGCACCGGCCCAAAGGCGGCGAGCGGGCGGCGCTGGGGCTGCTGGGGGCCAACAGCCTTTCCACGCTGGCGCTCTTTCTGCTGGCCATCCGGCAGACGCAGCAGGGCCCAGACCGCTATGAGCTGGCCTTTGCGCAGATCAACTTTCTGGCCGGGCTGGCGGCGCGGTGGCTGCCCGCCGGTGCGGCCTGGCTGCTGGCCTTCTCCGGCTTTCTGCTGGGGCTGAGCCTGCTGCGCAGCTTTGTGCAGACGGTGCACTACGAGGTCTGGCACACCAGCACCCAGATCGGCAGCCGCGGCGGCTGGCTGGACCGGTTCGAGTGCCGGGTGAAGAGCGACCAGATCAGCTTTGCCGATGTCCGCCTTTCCCCCTTTGCCCGGCTGATGCGGCGCTGGCCGGTCTTCGTGACGGCGGGCAGCTGCTCCCCGGAGCTGCCGCTCTTCGTTTACCGTTCCGGGGAGGAAGCGCTTTTCTGGGAGCTTCTGCCCGAATTTCGGATGCCGCCGGACCTTCTGGCCCGGACAGAACAGCGCAGTCTCATCTTTTTCGCTCCCGCCGGAGCACCCTTTGCCCTCTGCGCCCTGCTCACCCTCATCTCCCGCTCCACCCTGCCCGGCCTGACCGTGACCCTGCTGTTCCCCACCCTTTTCTTTGCGGCGGGGCTGGCGGGCGGCGCGATGGGCTACCGGCGGGAGGGGGTCTGGCTGCGGGAGGGGCGTCTGACCCTGCGGCGGCAGCGGGGCATCTATCTGCACAGCATCTGCGTCTTCCATCCGGACATCTGTCTGACGGCCCGGCAGTCGCCCTGGGCCGTCAATGCAGACCGCACCGATCTGACTATCGCCTTCCCCGGTTTTGTCCGGCTGACGGTGCGCAGCATCCCGTGGCGGGACGCACAGAAATGTTTTGAATTTTTGGAAAGAAGTCGAATTTTATGATAAAAACGATCCTTTTTGATCTGGACGGCACCCTTCTGAACACCATCGACGACCTGGCCGATGCAGGCAACTGGGTCTGCGCTCAGCACGGCTGGCCCACCTTTACGGTAGAGCAGTTCAAGCACATGGTAGGAAACGGCATCCCGAAGCTGGTGGAGCGCTTTTCGCCCGCCGATGCCCGGTCGCCCGAACGGCTGGCCGCAACGCTGGCCGAGTTCACGGCCCGGTACGATGCCCACAAGGAAGACAAGACGGCTCCCTATCCCGGCATCCCGGAGCTGCTGGACGCCCTGAAAGCCGAAGGCATCCAGACCGCCGTCTTTTCCAACAAGGCAGACCCGCTCTGCGGGAAGATCCTCGCACACTACTTCGGCACCGGTCGGTTCGCGCTCGTCCGGGGCAGCCGCCCGAATGTGCCCACCAAGCCCGACCCCACCGGCGTCTATGCCCTGATGCAGGACCTCGGTGCAGAGGCCGCCAGCACCCTTTTCGTGGGCGACAGCGATGTGGATATCCTGACCGGCCACAACGCCGGTCTGCCCGCCATGGGCGCGCTCTGGGGCTTCCGGGGCGAAGCGGAGCTTACCGCAGCCGGAGCCGATGCGCTGGCCGCAGTGCCGATGGACATTCTGGAATTTGCCCGGAGAGGGTGATCTTTGTTTTCATAAAGTTTACGGGCAGTTCATTGCATTCCGGGGCCGTCTTTCTTATAATTTGATTCAAATTTGAATCACATCGGAATCATCTGGAGGTATCCCCCTATGGCAGCTGAAAAGAAAGCATCCCCCAACGTCGAGAGCCGCCTGCGCCACAACATCCTGAAAATGCCGCAGGAGGTCTATCAGGCCAGCGGCATCGTCATCAACGGACGGCGGCTGAAGAGCCTCGTCTTCACCACCGACCTCGCCATCATCCGCAACTGCGATGCCGACGCCGTCTTCGCCGTCTATCCGTTCACGCCTCAGCAGGCCATCAGCGACGCCATCATCAAGGCCTCTTACATCCCGGTGTTCTGCGGCGTGGGCGGCGGCACCACCCACGGTGTGCGCACCCTGAACCTGGCCCGCGACGTCGAGAGCCAGGGTGCCATGGGTGTCGTGCTCAACTCTCCCATTTCCGACCTGAATCTGCTGGCCGTCTCGCGGGTCGTGGACATCCCGGTCATCATCACCGTGACCAAGGCGGACACCGACATCCGTGCCCGCCTCGAATCCGGCGCGTCCATCCTGAATGTGGCTTGCAGCACCGACACGCCCCGCATCGTGAAGAAGATCCGCGATGCGTTCCCGGATGTCCCCATCATCGCCAGCGGCGGCAAGACCGGCGAGAGCATCTCGGCCACCATCGCCGCCGGTGCCAACGCCATCACCTACACTCCGCCGTCCCCGGCCATCCTGTTCAAAGAGATGATGGAAAAGTACCGGGAGTGACGGCACGGAAAACGCCCCATGTTCGAGCGGCTGCGGCAGTGCAGCCGCTCGTTTTTTCGGGCTGTACCGGAGATCTGAAAAAATTTTGATTTTTTTAGAAATAATTGTTGACAAACAGGCGAGTTCTGGATATAATAATAAAGCACCGTTCAAGTGCGCAAACAAAATATGGCGGCATAGCTCAGTTGGCTAGAGCATTCGGTTCATACCCGAAGTGTCACCGGTTCAAATCCAGTTACCGCTACCAAATTACAGAGTTTCGCTAAGATAAGGGGGACGGTCGTCCGCAATAGTGGATGATGAATGTCGGAGGTTTTAGCGAAGCTCTGTATTTATAAGGCCCGTTGGTCAAGCGGTTAAGACACGGCCCTTTCACGGCTGTAACATGGGTTCGATTCCCGTACGGGTCATAAAAGCGTTCAAGCAAAGGCTTGAACGCTTTTATTTTTTGCCCGCATGGGAATCGAACAGGGCGGCGGTGCGAAGCACCGTAAGCAATCAGCCCTGTAGGCTGTTGCTTAGCCCGCGGGTCCTGGCGTACCAGGAATGTCTACGAGGCGAGACTGCCGTGAAGAAATCGTCTCCGTCCCCCATCAACAGCAAACACCCCGCTCGATCGTCTGCGTCAGCAAACGGTAAAGCGGGGTGTTTTCAACATCTTATTGCATTGCTGTGGAAAACTGTGTGGTCAGCTCTCAGCCCTTCTTGTGGGTCGGGACCATGACCTCCAGGCCGCCCATATAGGGCTGCAGGACCTTGGGGATGGTGACCGAGCCGTCGGCCTGCAGGTGGTTCTCCAGGAAGGCGATCAGCATACGCGGAGGTGCCACGCAGGTGTTGTTCAGAGTGTGGGCCAGATAGGTCTTGCCGTCCTTACCCTTGACGCGGATGTGCAGGCGGCGGGCCTGTGCATCGCCCAGGTTGGAGCAGGAGCAGACCTCGAAGTACTTCTGCTGGCGGGGACTCCAGGCCTCGATGTCGCAGCTCTTGACCTTCAGGTCTGCCAGGTCGCCGGAGCAGCAGTTCAGCTGACGGACGGGGATCTCCATGTTACGGAACAGCTCCACAGAGTTCTTCCACAGCTTCTCATACCAGTCGGCGCTCTCTTCGGGGCGGCAGACGACGATCATCTCCTGCTTCTCGAACTGGTGGATGCGGTAGATGCCGCGCTCCTCGATGCCGTGGGCACCCTTTTCCTTGCGGAAGCAGGGGCTGTAGGAGGTCAGGGTCAGGGGCAGCGTTGCCTCGTCGAGGGTCTGGTCGATGAAGCGGCCGATCATGGTGTGCTCGCTGGTGCCGATCAGGTACAGGTCCTCACCCTCGATCTTGTACATCATGGCGTCCATCTCCGGGAAGGACATCACGCCCTGCACCACGTTGCCGTGCATCATGAAGGGCGGGATGACATAGGTGAAGCCCTTGTCGATCATGAAGTCACGCGCATAGGCCAGAACGGCCTCGTGCAGGCGGGCGATGTTGCCCAGCAGATAGTAGAAGCCATTGCCGGCCACGCGGCCTGCGGCGTCCATATCAATGCCGTCGAAGCTCTCCATGATCTCGGTATGGTACGGGATGGGGAAATCGGGCACGACGGGCTCACCGAAGCGCTGTGCCTCGACGTTGTAGGTGTCATCGGGGCCGATGGGCACGCTGGGGTCGATCATCTGGGGGATGGTGTACATGATCTCCTGGATGCGGGCTGCAAGCGTTGCCTCCTCGGCTTCCAGCTCAGCCATCTTGTCTGCGTCGGCCTTGACGGCGGCGTTGTTGGCGTCGATCTGCTTTTGCAGCTCAGCCTTCTGTGCCTCGTCGGTGCACTTCTTCAGCTGGCCGAACAGCGGGCCGTTGGCCTTGCTCAGCTTGTTGCGGGCAGCCTTGAGGGATTCGACCTCCTTCAGGCACTCACGGTACTTGGCGTCCTTCTCAACGACCTCGTCCACGAGGGGGAGCTTGGCGTCCTGGAACTTCTTCTTGATGTTTTCCTTGACCGCGTCCGGGTTCTCACGGACAAATTTGATATCAAGCATGATTTACTCTCCTTACTCTATTTCATTCGCGCGGGGGCGCATCGTCCCCGTGCCGTTCAAAGGCGGGAGCCCGCCCTCAATCGCATGATTGTTGATACTGGCCCAGCAGATTTGCAAAGGCCCGGAGCTGTTCGTCCGAATAGAAATGCACCGTCAGCCTGCCCTTGCCGCCATGATATGCGACGTTGACTTCGCTGCCCAGCACCTCTTTCAGGCTCTCCTCTACCTCCACCGGCAACGTGTCGATGGGGGCCGGTTCGGCGGGGCCTTTGGCGGGCCGTGCCAGCTTTTTGCAGAGCACTTCGGCCTGCCGGACGTTCAGTTCATGGTCGGCGATCATCTGCGCGGCCTGCTCCTGCAGCTCCGGCGTGGGCAGGCCCAGGATGACCTTGGCGTGGCCGGTGTTGAGGAAACCGCTCTTGAGCAGCTCCAGCACGTTTTCCGGCAGGTTCAGCAGGCGCAGGCTGTTGGCCAGCGCACTGCGGCTCTTGCCCAGCTTCCGGGCGGCCTGCTCCTGGGTCAGATCGCAGCGGGTCATCAGCTCACGGATGCCCATGGCCTCTTCCACCGGGTCCAGGTCTTCGCGCTGCAGGTTTTCCACCAGCGCGATCTCCATGGCCTGCTCGTCGGTGACGTCCTTCACGACGACCGGCGCTTCGGTCAGGCCTGCCATCCGGCAGGCCCGCCAGCGGCGCTCGCCCGCCACGATGAGATAGCCGCCGGACACCTTGGGCCGCACCGCGATGGGCTGGATGAGTCCGTGTTCAGCGATGCTGGAGGCCAGCTCGGCCAGTGTCTCGTCATCAAAGGTCTTGCGGGGCTGGTCGGGGTCAGGCTCGATCTCCCGCAGCGGCAGGGTCTCGATCTTTGCATTGTCGGGCTCAAAGCTGGGCGAAACGTCCTCGAACAGACTTTCCAGCCCTCGGCCGAGGCCCCCTCTTTTCTTTGCCATCTCCTTATACTTCCCCCTGCTTTACTTCTTCCAGCGCATTTTTCGGTTTGGCGGGTGCACTGCTGCCCTTGCCGCGCCGTTTGGCAGGCTCGTGCGGGCGGTTGTTCTTCACGAACTCAATGGCGAGATCCATGTAAGCCTCGCTGCCCTTGCCCTTCGGCTCGTAGAAATTGATGGGCTGGCCGTAGCTGGGCGCCTCCGAAATGCGGATGGTGCGTGGGATGGTGGTCTTGTAGACCTTGGCCCCGAAGTACTTTTTGACCTGCTCCACGACCTGCATGGTCAGGTTCAGGCGGCCGGAGAACATCGTGAAGACCACGCCCTCGATGTCCAGATAGGGGTTGTACTTCTTGCGGATGGTCTTCAGGGTGCTGATAAGCTCAGACAGACCTTCCAGCGCATAATACTCGCACTGGATCGGGATCAGCACACTGTCGCAGGCGCACAGACCGTTCAGCGTCAGCAGGTCCAGGCTGGGCGGGCAGTCGATGAAGATGAAGTCATAGTCCTTCTGCACCTCGGCCAGCGCCTTGCGCAGGCGGCTCTCGCGGCCGGGCAAATCGATCATTTCCAGGCTCGCGCCCGCCAGCCGGGTGTTGGAGCCAATGACGTCGGTGCGGAACTCGGTGTTCCGGATGGCCTGCCGGGCGCTCGCCTCGCCGATGAGCATCTCATACGTCCCCAGCTCGACGCTCCGCTTGGGGATGCCGTAGCCGGTGGTGGTGTTGCCCTGCGGGTCCAGATCCACGATGAGCACCTTTTTGCCCAGCGCCGCAACACAGGACGACAGATTGACGGCCGTGGTCGTTTTGCCCACGCCGCCTTTTTGGTTTGCAACTGCAACTATTTTTGCCACGCGCGTTTTCTTCCTCTCAGGAAAACTTTTTGTTCCACATGGAACATTCGAGGTCGGGCCGCCGTTTTCCCGTCTGCGGGCCCCTTTGTTCTTTAGTATAGCACATCAGCGCGGCTTTTTGAACCCGATTCTTTATAATTTTACGCGAAAACGGCCCCGCATTCGCAGATTTTGCTTCCTCCGTTCGATTTTTTCAAATTCTTTCGCTTCCCGGCGCGTTTTTGCTGTTGTTTTTTCGGCTCCGGATGTTCCACATGGAACATTTCTGCCCTCCCCTATTTCTGGGCCGCAGCGGTGGGGATGCGGACGGTGTACTCAATGTAGCCGTCCCGCTCCTCACGGTGGGCGGTGGCGGGCACACCGTTGTCGGTCATCAGGCGGATGGCGTGGTCGATGGTGTTCACAAAGATGCGCACATCCTTGACCATCGAGATGCGGTGTTTGCCCTGCGACGTCTCGTTCAGCAGCTGGTCGATGTAAAGGTCGGTCGCGCGGGCGTTCATCTTCCGCTTGGCGATCATGATGAGGGCTTCGCTGCGGCGGTTCTCCGGCAGGCGGAGGACTGCCCGCGCGTGGCGCTCGGTCAGGCCGTTGTCCAGAATGAACTGCCGCTGGTCCCCTGTCAGCTGCAAAAGGCGAAGCTTGTTGGCCAGAGTCGGCTGTGCCATCCCCAGCCGTTTGGCTGCTTCGGCCTGCGTGCAGTCCCACAAAACCATCACGTCCCGCAGACCCTGCGCCTGCTCAAATGGATTCAGGTCTGCCCGCTGCAAATTTTCGAGCAGGCCAAGCGCGGCGGTGCGTTGGTCGGTAAAGTTGCAGACGATGGATGGGATGGTCTCCATCTTCGCCAGCTTGCAGGCGCGGAGCCGCCGCTCCCCCGCGACCAACTCATAGCCGCTGTCGGTCTTCCGCACTGTGATGGGCTGCAACAGACCATTTTCTCGGATGCTCTGGGCCAGCCCCGCAAGCTCCTGCTCATCGAAGGTCGTGCGCGCCTGATACGGCGAGGGATGGATGTCTTCCACCGGGAGCTGCACGATCTTTCCAGCGGATCTTCTACGTTCAAACATAAGAATGCCCCTTTCACCAAAGTATGCGCTCGTTTTCAACAATTTCTCAGGAAAAGGTGGAAAACAAGCCTCGTTCCATCCCCAGTGTACCAGAAAACAAAACACCCTGCCAGAAGTTTCGTTCGGCAGGGTGTTTTAATTTTATCTCGATATTTCGTTATTTCAGCGGTGATTTTGCGATTTTTCCACCATTTCTGGGGTACGCTGTCGGAGTTTGCGAAATCTTTTTGCAGAGGATGAGGGTGCGGGTGTCGCCGCCGGGCAGATGCAGGGTGCGGGTCTCCTGATACGCGCCGCCCAGCTTCCGGATGGCGCCGCGGGCTGCCGCGAGTTCCTCCTCACCGGAAGCGCCCTTCATTGCCAGAAAGCTGCCGCCGACCTTGACCAGCGGCAGGCAGTATTCGGCCAGCATCGGCAGAGCCGCCACCGCGCGGGCCGAGGCAAGGTCGAACTGTTCCCGCCAACTCTTGCGGGCTGCTTCCTCAGCGCGTTCCTTGGCGAACTCCACCCCGGTCAGGCCCAGCTGGCCGCAGGCATATTTCAAAAACTCCACCCGCTTGCCGGTCGGCTCCATCAGGGTCAGTTCCAGTTCCGGTTTATAGATCTTGGTCACGATGCCGGGGAAGCCTGCCCCTGCGCCGACGTCCACCATCTTCCCTGCCACTTCCGGCTGCGCGGCAAAGAGCAGGCTGTCGAGGAAGTGCTTGTCCTCGATGCCCTCCGGGTCGGTGATGGCGGTCAGGTTGACCTTCTGGTTATACTCCACCAAAATCTCTGCAAAGGCGTCCAGCTGGTCGAGCTGGGTCCCGGTCAGCGCAATGTTCCACGTGGAACACTTTTCTTCCAATCTGTTTTTGTCGATCATCGTTTGTTCCTTTTCGTTTCAGGTGTTTCGCGTGTTCGGACGGGTCATTCCCCGGTGAGCTTTACGTAGGTCGGCGCATGGTGGCCTCTCCTTTTAGGAGAGGCCCTGGCATTCTCTCTCAATCTTTCCGGGGGCCTGTGGCCAGCGCGATGCTGAGCTGCGCCACATCCGAGGGCGACACGCCGGGGATGCGCCCCGCCTGCCCCAGATTCTTCGGGCGGATGCGCGCCAGCTTCTCGCGGGCTTCCAGCGTCAGGCCGGTCAGGGCCTCATAGGCGAAACCCTCCGGGATGAGCGTCTTTTCATGGCGGGCCACGTCGCGGATCATCCGATCCTGCCGGGCAATGTAGCCCGCATACTTGATCTCCGTCTCCAGCCGCTCGGCCAACATGGGGGTGATCTCCTCCCCCCAGCCGATGACGCCCGCGAGGAGCGGATAGGAGATCTCCGGGCGGCGCAGCAGCTCTTCGGCGATGCCGCCCTCCGCTGCCGGGGCCAGACCCGCCGCTTCCATCGCGGCCCGCAGGTCGGCGGTGCGCAGATGCGTTTCGTGCAGGCGGCGGCGCTCCGCGTTCAGAATGGCCTGTGTGTGCTGGTATCTGGCCCAGCGGTCATCCTGCACCAGCCCATAGTCCCGGCCGATGGGGGTCAGGCGCTGGTCGGCGTTGTCCTGCCGCAGGGTCAGCCGGTATTCGCTGCGGCTGGTCATCATGCGGTAAGGGTCCATGACGCCCTTGGTCACAAGGTCATCTACCAGCGTACCGAGGTAGCTCGTATGACGCGGCAGAATGAGCTGTTCTTTGCCCAGTGCGTTGCGGGCGGCGTTCAGGCCGGCCAGCAGCCCCTGCGCAGCCGCTTCCTCGTAACCGGAGGTGCCATTGAACTGCCCCGCACCGTACAGACCGCGAACGTTCTTACTCTCCAGCGTTGCTTCCAGACTGGTCGGGTCCACACAGTCGTATTCGATGGCGTAGGCCGGACGCATGATCTCGATGTTCTCAAATCCCTTGATGCTCCGGTAGAAGGCGTTCTGCACATCTTCCGGCAGGCTGCTGGAAGCACCCTGTAAATACATCTCCTCGGTGTTCTCGCCGCAGGGTTCCACAAAGATGGGATGGCGGTCCTTCCCTGCAAAGCGGACGACCTTATCCTCGATGGAGGGGCAGTAGCGCGGGCCGACGCCCTCGATCATGCCGCCGTAGAGCGGGCTGCGCTGGATGTTGTCCAGAATGATCCGGTGCGTCTCCGGGTTGGTGTAGGCGATCCAGCATTCCACCTTGTTGTGCATGGGCGCATCGGTCAGGAAGCTGAAGGGCTGCAGCTCATGGTCCGGGTCGCCGGGCTGGCATTCCAGCTGAGAGAAATCAATGCTGCGCCGGTGGACACGGGCCGGGGTGCCGGTCTTGAACCGGCGCAGCGGCAGGCCCGCCGCCTTCAGGCTCTCGGTCAGGGCATTGGCGGCGTGCATTCCGTCCGGGCCGGAGGCATACCACGCATCGCCCACAAAGATCTTGCCGCCGAGGTTGGTGCCCGTGGCGATGACCACACATTTGGCCCCATACTCGCCGTTCAGTTGGGTCACAACCCCCTTCACATGGTCGTCCTCCACCTCGATGGAGACGACCTCTGCCTGATGGATGGCCAGACCCGGCGTCAATTCCAGTGCATGTTTCATATATTCGTGGTAGCGCTTGCGGTCGGTCTGGACGCGCAGCGCATGGACCGCCGGGCCCTTGCCCTTGTTCAGCATCCGGCTCTGCAGATAGGTGGCGTCCGCCGCCAGGCCCATCACGCCGCCAAGAGCATCCAATTCACGTACCAGCGTCCCTTTTGCAGTTCCACCAATGCTGGGATTGCAGGGCATATTGCCGATGGCATCCAGGCTCATGGTGAACACCGCCGTCTTTGCGCCCAGCATTGCAGCCGCATGGGCCGCCTCAATGCCCGCATGGCCTGCGCCGATCACAATGACGTCATAATCTCCTAAATGGTTCATTTTTACTTTCCCACACAAAATCGTTCAAATACTTCGTTGATGACCGCTTCCGACGCATTTTCGCCGGTCAGGTCACACAGGGCATCCAGTGCATCGTCCACGCAAACCGATACGGCATCCAGCCCGAACCCGCCCGCTGCGGCCTCCAGCGCACCGGCGACCGCTTCCCGCGCACGGGTGGCGGCGGCAAGCTGCCGCTGCCCCGAAAGGCTGGCAGCGTGGGGGTCGATCTGGTTCGTGCCCAGCAGCCGCGCCACCGCCGAGGCGATGAGCTTCCGTGCCCCCTCCTCCTGGCAGCAGACCGGCAGCACCATCGCGAAATAGGGCGCGATGACTTCCGCATCGAACCGGGTCGGCTTGTCCTCCTTGTTGATGAGGGCAATGGCCGGGCGGCCCGCACACTTCCGGGCCAGCGCAAGGTCCTCCCGCGTCAGCGGCTCCGAGCCGTCGAAGACGGCCAGCACCAGCCCGGCCTCGTCCAGCTTCTTCCAGCTGCGGCGGATGCCCTCGGCCTCGATGACGTCTTCGGTATCCCGCAGTCCGGCGGTGTCGAAGAGGTTCAGCCGGATGTCGCCCAGCCGGACGGCCTGTTCCACCACGTCGCGGGTCGTGCCCGCCACCGGGGTCACGATGGCCCGGTCGAACCCGGCCAGCAGGTTCAGCAGGGTGGATTTTCCCGCATTGGGTCGGCCCACGATAGCGCAGTCCACACCTTCGCGCAGAACGGCCCCGGCATCGTAGTTCCGGATGAGGACATCCAGCTCGTCCTTCACGCTGCCCAGCACAGTTTGCAGATGGTGCTCATCCAGCTCCGGCACATCTTCCTCCGGGAAATCCACCCACGCGGCCAGATGGGCCTGCAAGCTGGTCAGGGCCTCCTTTTCGGCGGCGATCTTTCTGGCCAGCGCCCCGCCCAGCGAAGCATTGGCCAGCGCGGCCCCCTGTCTGCCATCCGCAGATACCAGATCCATGACGGCTTCGGCCTGGGTCAGGCTGACCTTGCCGTTCAGGAAGGCGCGGCGGGTGTACTCGCCCGGCGCAGCAGGCGCAGCCCCGGCCTCGATGCAGCTTTCCACCAGCCGCCGGGCCACAGCGCTGCCGCCGTGGCAGCTCAGCTCCACCACGTCCTCGCCGGTGTAGCTGTGGGGTGCCCGGAAAAAGAGGGCGACCCCCTCATCGAAGGCGTCCTCCCCTTCCAGAAATGTTCCGAACAGGGCGGTGTAGCCTTTGGCCCCGGCCACGGTCCGGTCCGGGTTCGCGGGGCGGAACACCCGCGCCGCCACGGCGTAGCTCTCCGGCCCCGAAAGGCGCACTACGGCAATGCCGCCCGCCCCCGGTGCTGTTGCAATGGCTGCAATGGTCGAATCCTGCATCTGTGTCCCCTCCCGCTGGTTTGAATCAAAATTTATTGTACCACGAACCGACGAAAAAGGGAAGTTTTTCTTCGCAGGCGGCCTGTGTGCAAAACAAAAGCTGCCCCTCCCCGGCAGTTTTCCACCAGAAAGGGGCAGCATGGTTCAAAACTCAGCGATCAGATCTCGATCTTGCCGAAGCTGAAATCGGCGAAATCGTCCACGCGCTCGGTACGCTTGGGTGCTACGGGTGCTGCATCCTCCGCGTCGCGGGGCGCATAGGTGCGCTCCGGCACACTGGAGCCACGGCCACCGCGGCTGCCTGCCGGGCGGGGTCCGCTGCGGTAGCCGCCGCGATTGTTGCCATTGCGGTCGCCGTTCCGGTTCCCGCGATAGCCGCCATTCCGGTTTCCACCGTTCCGGCGGCCGTTGCCGCGCGGGCGGCGCTCGCCGTAGGTGTTGTCGGTCTGGGCATCGGGTGCCGTGGAGTAGATGACCACACGGCGGTCACGGCCTTCGCCCTTGCTCTCGCTGCGGACGCCCTCCATCTTGCCGATGGCAGAGTGGATGATGCGGCGCTCGTAGGGGTTCATCGGCTCCATGGCAAAGCTGCGGCCGGTCTTGCGGACCTTGGCACCGATGCGCTGCGCCAGAGCGGTCAGGTCGCTTTCGCGCTTGTCGCGGTAACCGGCCACATCCAGACCCAGCTTGATGTAATCGCCTTCCAGACGGTTGGCCACCAGGCTTGCCAGATAGGACAGGCTCTCCATGGTCTCGCCGCGGCGGCCGATGAGGGCACCCAGCTTCTCGCCATCCAGACGGATGATTGTAGCTTCGCCCTTCTGCACGGCGCTGAAAGCCACGTCATTGACGCCCATCCGAGTGATGACTTCCTGCAGGTATTCCACAGCGGCCTTGACCTTGCTGTTCTCTTCGATGTTGATGGGCACTTCTACCTCTTCAGCTTCCTCTGCGGGAGCAGCCTCTGCAACCGGTGCGGCCTCCTCAGCCTTGGGTTCCTCGGCCGGAGCAGCTTCCTCCGCAGCGGGTGCGGCAGGCGCTTCCACCTTCTCCTCCACGGGAGCAGCTGCCGGTGCTTCTGCGGCGGCGGGTGCCTCCGGAGCCTTGGGTGCATCGGGCTCTTCCACGCTGACCCGCACCTTGGCGGGGGTCAGTTTCAGGCCTAGGAATCCCGTCTTCTGCGGCATTTCCAGCACTTCATAGCTCACATTCATATCCTCAGCCTGCACACCCAGCAGGGCGCAGGCCTTTGCGCGGGCTTCATCAACCGTCTTGCCGGTTGCTTCCTGAGTACGGATCATAACCGTTATTCCTCCTCTTTCTTGTTCAGCTCACTTAGCGGAACGGTGCGCTCGTCCTTGTAGCGCTCTGCGTCCAACTGGCGGGCATACTCCAGGCGGCGCTTGTTCATCTCGCTGGCGGAGATGTTCTTCTCGACCGTCTCGCCGGTCTTCTCGTCCGTGACCTTGATGGTGGTGCTCTTCACACCGCGCTTCTGCTCCTTTTTGCGGGCTGCCATCTCCGCCAGAACTTCAGCCTTCACCTTTTCGGGGTCGTAGATCTTCTTCATGATGATGCTCTGCACGGTCATGAGGATGTTGGAGACGACATAGTACAGGGAGAATGCGCAGGGAACTGTGAAGCAGAAGAACAGATACATCAGCGGCATCATATACATGGTCAGCTTCATGCTGCCCTGCATCTGCTGGCCGGAGGCCTTCATGCTGATGTGGGTGGAGATGAACATGGTCACGATGGCCAGGACGGGGAAGATCAGCAGGGGCAGGTTCTCTGCGGCCAGGCTGTACTGGGGCACACGGGTCAGGTCGATGCCGAAGAAATCCATGTGCTGGCCGAACTCGGTCATGGTGCTGACCTGGTCCGGGGTGAAGCAGCTGGTGACGGTGCTCTCGCCCGCAATGACCTGCGCGATGATGTTGGTGTCGCGGGTCACGGTGGTGAAACTGATGCCAAGGGTCGTCAGGGCCTCACCGGCAGCGGTCAGGGCATCGGCACCGATGTGGAAGATGCGCTGCAGCGGGCGGTACACGACCTCGATGACGCCGAACATGACCAGGAAGTTGACCAGCATGGGCATACAGCCTGCGGTAGGCTTGTAGCCCTGCTCCTGCAGCTTCATCAGCTCTTCCTGCTGCTTGTCGGGCTTGTCGCGGTACTTCTTCTGGATGTCGGCGACCAGAGGCTGGTAGGCGGACATCCGGGCCATGCTCTTCTGCTGGTTGAGCTGCAGCGGGATCTTGACGAGCGTGATCAGCAGGGTGAACAGGATGATGTCCCAGCCATAGTTCGGGATCAGCTTGTAGATCCACTCCATTACATAGCCGAGAGGCCAGCCGAGGATGTATAAAGGATTCATATCTTCGTCCATTCTGCCCCGCCTGTGGCGCGGGACGATAAATTTTTTATGAGAAGGACACACCGCCCACAGTTCGGTGCGTCACAAGAAGCTGATTTTTCAGGAGCGATGGCTCCGTCTGGCCCGGAAGAGCCGTGCGGCCGAGAGCTTCCGCTCCTGGCTGACCCACCTTCCCTTCGGGGGGACGGGGTCGTACCCCCAGCGGCCCAGCGGATTGCACCGGGCGATGCGGGCCGCGCCCAGCAGCAGCCCTTTCAGGCAACCATGGGTCTGGATGGCCTCCAGCGTGTACTGGCTGCACGAGGGCGAAAAGCGGCAGCTGCGCCCAAGGCCGGGGCTGATGAAGCGCTGGTAGAATCGGATGGGCGCGCAGAGCGCGTTCCGGCATCCCTGCGAAAGGCTCATTCCTGCGGGGCCGGCTTCTGAGCCGGCGGAACCGTGGCCGGGGGCCGGGCACCCGGCTGTTTGGCCTTGTCCGGCAGACCGGCCTGTGCAAAGAGTTTGGCCACCACTTCGCTGAGCTGCCAGCTCTTGAGGTGCGGGGTGATGCCCCGCGCCACAAACACGAGGTCGTAGCCGCCGATGTTGTAGTCCAGATGCTCGTCGATGGCCGCCTTCATCACGCGGCGGGCACGGTTGCGCTGCACGGCATGGCCGATCTTTTTGGTGGCCGTCAGGCCCACGCGGGTCTTTTTGCCGCGGGTCTTGAGGACGTACAGCACCAGCGCCGGGTTCACATAGGACTTGCCGCGGGCATACACGCGGCCATATTCGCTGTTGCGGCGGATGGGACGATAGCGCACTCCTTCGGCGCCTCCTTTTCTGGTAAAATCAGGTACTCTGCCCAAAAGGCAAAGTTCAAAATCAGTATAGCAAAAAAACGCCGACATGAAAAGCCTGTCCGGACGTTTTTTGTGCCAAATCTTCGGAATATTTTTTAGTCAAACCGCGCGAAAATAAAAAAGAAGACCGCCAATTCGATATCAGCGGCCTTTTGTGCGCATGTTCAATTCTGCGCCGGACCCATTGCTCAACGCAGCTGGATCAGACGGTCAGGCTCTTGCGGCCCTTTGCACGGCGAGCATTGATGACCTTGCGGCCGTTCTTAGTGCTCATGCGGGTCAGAAAGCCATGAACTTCCTTGCGCTGACGCTTCTTGGGCTGAAAAGTTCTCTTCATGGTTGTATCCTCCGTAAAAACTCGTCCCCGGTGATGGGGTCTATTCTGGTCCCAAAATGGGGACAGGCTTGCAATTCAACAGTATATCGCACACTATCCCCTTCTGTCAAGCATTTTTTTCGCTTTCCAGCAAACTTTTTTCAAAACCGGGTGTGAAAAATCTTTCAACTTTTTCACCCCTTCCCCGTGGAAAACTTTTCTTCCACCATATCTTGTGGCTGATTTGGGTGTTGGACACAAGCCTTGCAGACGGACGCAGGTGCGTCTTTTCTTATGTATTATAAATTACATTATAGAATGTAGACGCAGGGAGATTTTTGTGGTATACTAACCTGGTATCAGCAGCATTGTTGAAAACTTCAATGGAGTGGATGTTTTATGGATTCTTTCAAGGACGTTTTAGAGGCCGCGCAGGCGTACTGCAAAACGCAGATGGCCGAGCCGACCTATAATCTCTATATCGATGGCCTGGAGCCCATCAGCTTCGAGGACTCAAGCCACATCACCCTCTCGGTGCGGAACGACTTCATCTGCAAGATCGTGACGGACCGCTACCTCGGCCTGCTCAAGGAAGCCTTCAAGACCGTGCTGGGCTTTGATGTGGACATCACCCTCGTGGTGCCCAGCACCCCGCCGCACGAGGTCGTGCTGGCGCAGCAGTACGAGGCGAACCCCGCCTCCCCGCAGGGCAACTACGAGTTCACCTTCGAAAACTTCATCAAGGGCCCGTCCAACCAGTTTGCGTTTGCTGCTGCGCAGGCGGTCGCGGCCAACCCTTCCGGCGCCTACAACCCGCTGTTCATCTACGGCGGCTCCGGTCTGGGCAAGACCCATCTGCTGACAGCCATCCAGACCGAGATCAAGCGCACCCACCCCGATTTCGTCATCATGTACGTGACCTGCGAGCAGTTCACCAACGAGCTGATCGCTGCCATCCGCGCGGGCAGCACCGAGGACTTCCGGATGAAGTACCGCGTGGCCGACCTGCTGCTGGTGGACGATATCCAGTTCATTGCGGGCAAGGAGTCCACCCAGGAAGAGTTCTTCCACACCTTCAACTCCCTGCACGACGCCCACAAGCAGATCGTCATCGCATCCGACCGCCCGGCCAAGGAGATCAAGAGTCTGGAAGAGCGTCTGCGCACCCGCTTTGAGTGGGGCCTGACCGCCGATGTCCAGCCGCCGGATTTCGAGACCCGCGTGGCCATCGTCAAGCGCAAGGCCGAGCTGCTCCACCTTGACCTGCCCGAAGATGTGGCGGAGTTCATCGCCAACCACCTGAAGAACAACATCCGCCAGCTGGAAGGCGCAGTGAAAAAACTCAACGCCTACTATATGCTGGAGGGCATCCAGCCCGTCATCAGCGTGGCGCAGAATGCAATCAAGGACATCCTGAACGAGACCCAGCCGGTTCCCGTGACCATCGAGAAGATCGTGGGCGAGGTGTCCCGCACCTTCAACGTCTCCCCCGCCGACATCCGCGGCACTAAGCGGAACGCCAACGTCGCCTCCGCCCGCCGCGTCGCCATCTACATCCTGCGCGAAGTCACCGGCATGAGCATGGAGGAGATCGGCCGTGAGTTCTCCGGCCGGGACCATTCCACCATCGTCTACTCCCTCAAGACCATGGAGCGGGACATGAAGAACGACCAGCATCTGCGGGAGACCGTGAGCGATATCATCAAGAACGTGAAGGCCTAAACCGGGGAAAACCGGGCAAAAGTCATACTCATTTCAGGGTGTGACCCCAAAATATGGGGAGAAAACGGAACAAAAAGGGGAAAATAAGCCTATATCTTGTGGCAAAAAGGCGAAGCTTTCCACACTTTCCACTTAGTTTTCAACATTTAACATCAGTTCTTCACATCGGCTGTGGAAAGAACCACCGTTCCCCACCTTTCAACATTTCCTTCACGAGCCTTCCACAACCCGGTGGAAAGCCAAAGCCCCGCATCCCGGCAAGACATTTCCGGGTTTTCAACATCTTCCCCACCCCCTACTACGGTTACTACAACAAGTTCAATATATTACTGCCTTCCGGCAGCAGCCCAAAGGGCAGGGATCAAGCCGGAAGTGTGAAAAAAGGAGAGATACTGTTTTGAACATCGTCTGCGATAAAACACTGCTCAGTGCAGCCATCGACGGCGTTTCCAAAGCTGTCACCATGCGCTCGTCCATCCCGGTGCTGGAGGGCATTCTGCTGAAGGCCGAGGGCTTTCAGCTCACCCTGACCGGCTATGATCTGGAAATGGGCATCGTGACCACCATCGAAGCCAACATCAAAGAACCCGGTGAGATCGTGCTGAATGCAAAACTGCTCAGCAGCATGATCAGCCGGATGCCGGCAGGTCAGATCAGCATCGTGGCGGCGGATAATGGCAAGACCACCATCCAGAGCGGCGTGGCACAGTTCGAGATCCAGTCCATGCCGGCTACCGATTTCCCGGATCTGCCCAACACCGGCGCGGAGCAGACCCTGACCATCAAGACCGGCGTGCTGCGGGATATGATCGACCGCACCCTGTACGCCGTCAGTCAGGACGAGAAAAAACCCGCCCACACCGGCGAACTGTTCGAGATCGAACTGGACAAGCTGACCATTGTAGCGCTGGACGGCTACCGTCTGGCTATTGTGGAGCGCCCCATCACTGCCGTGAAGGATATCCGCATCATCGTGCCCAGCAAGACCATGACCGAGGTGTCCCATCTGCTGGCCAACGATGACGAAGAGGATGTGCACATCAGTGCGAACCGCCGCTATGTGGTGTTCACCACCGCCGGTTACACCATCATGAGCCGCCTGATCGAGGGCGAATTCCTGAATTACCGCAACGTCATCCCCGCCGGAAGCCGCACCCGGGTGACCATCGACACCAAGGACTTTATCTCCACCATCGAGCGCGCCTCTCTGATTATTACAGAGCGTTTAAAAAATCCCCTTCGCATCTCCTTTACAGAGGGTAAAGTTGTGGTGCGCTGCCAGACCAACCTCGGCCGCGTGGTGGACGAGTTCAGTGCTGCCTGCGAGGGCGACGAGGTGGAGATCGGCTTCAATAACCGCTATCTGCTGGATGCGCTGCGCAACGCCCGCACCGAGCAGGTGCGCATGGAGATCAGCGGCCCGCTGAGCCCGGTGAAGGTGCTGCCGGTAGAGGGCAACGACTTTTTGTATCTGGTACTGCCGGTACGCTTTAAAAACGACTAAGGAGCGCGTTTTATGCAGAAGATTCTCATTCATACCGAGTTTATCAAGCTGGATGCCCTGCTCAAATTTGCCGGTCTGTGCGAGACCGGCGGCGAAGCCAAAGAGCTGGTGCAGGGCGGTGCTGTGAAGGTGAACGGCGAGGTGTGCACCATGCGGGGCAAAAAGTGCCGCGCCGGGGACGTCATCGAGCTGGACGGGCAGAGCGTAGAGATCGGGCAGGGTCAGTAAATGCGTCTGCTTTCGCTGGAAGTACAGAACTATCGCAATATTTGTGCGGCACGGCTGGAGCCCGGCCGGGAGCTTACCGTCATCTGCGGCAACAACGGCCAAGGCAAGACGAACCTTTTGGAGGCCATCTGGCTGCTGACCGGCGGCAAAAGCTTCCGGGGCGGCAAGGATGCCGAGCTTGTGCGCCGGGGAGAAGCATTTGCGGTGCTGGAAGCCGACACCCAGCGGGATAGGCCAGAAGGCTGTGAGCCTGCCGAGCCTGCCCACATCCGCATGACCGTGGGCACCCCGGAAGCCGCAAAGCCCGGCCGCTATGCGGCGGTGAACGGCGCAGCGCCCAAGCGGGCGGCGGCACTGGCGGGCAGCTTTCCGGCGGTGGTGTTCGACCCCGGCCACCTGAGCCTTGTCAAGGGGGCTCCGGAGGGGCGGCGCAAATTTCTGGACGCTGCACTGTGCCAGCTGTACCCCGGGTATCTGGCCAGTTACCGCCGCTATGTGCGGGTTTTGCAGCAAAAAAATGCGCTGCTGCGCCACTCTGCAACCGGGCAGGAGCGCCCCTACGCGGAAAAGCGCACCCTGCTGGAGGTGCTCAACACCGAACTTGCCGCGCAGGGCGAAGCCTTGCAGCAGCGGCGGCGGGAGTATCTGGAACTGCTTGCTCCCCGCGCCTGTGCCAACTACGCGGAGCTTTCCCACGGGGCAGAGCGAATGAGCGTCCGCTACGCCGCCCAGTTTGCGCCGGGCGGGCTTGCCGACCTGCTGCGTCAGCGGCAGGAGGAGGAGCTGCGCGCCGGGCAGAGCCTGTGCGGCATCCACCGCGAGGACTTGGAGCTGCTGCTGGACGACCAGCCCGCCCGGGTGTATGCCAGTCAGGGACAGCAGCGCAGCGTGGTGCTGAGCCTGAAAATGGCCGAAGCTGCGGCGGCGGCGCAGATCACCGGGGAGCACCCGGTACTGCTGCTGGATGATGTGCTGAGCGAGCTGGACGAAGGGCGCAAGCAGTATCTGCTCACCTGCATGAAGGAAAAGCAGACCTTTGTGACCAGCTGCGATGACACGGACTTTTTAAAGACCGACGGCGAGGTGTACCGCATGGACGGCGGGGTGCTGAACCGGGTTTGACAGCATGGATAAATGTTGTAAGCGATACTGCATAAAAGCTGCATTTTCGTGGGCTTTATGCAAACAAAAGACACGGGAGAAAATACAGTATGTATATTCATCTGGGGCGGGACTATGTCCTGAACGACCGTGACATCATTGGCATCTTTGATCTGGAGACCACCACCA
>ERZ791887.734-NODE-734-length-27654-cov-5.295518_pt1 | contig 27654 bp, 19 predicted proteins | sample MGYA00510157_ERZ791887 | MGnify/ENA primary metagenome ERZ791887 (study PRJEB30046, sample SAMN00792112) | human gut metagenome | study: EMG produced TPA metagenomics assembly of the A metagenome-wide association study of gut microbiota in type 2... | reverse complement strand
ATGACCATTACCCAATCTGCATTCATATTTATTCACCTCATTTCAGCCGTTCACACAACGGCAGGATTTCTTCCAGTTTCGCAACGATGCGCTTCTGTTCAGCAAAAGGGGGAAGGGGCATTATCAGATTTTTTAACTTAATGATTGTAAGGGCTGAATATGCAGTACCTGCAACCGTCGATAACGCCTGTTTCTCGAACAGCGGACTATGCAAAAAACATTCTACATACTTCGAGTCAAAAAACTGATTTCCACAAATTTGCGTGATGTTTCCGTCTTTATAATAAAACTTTCGACCGTCACAGATCCAAGTATTACCTATTGTTCCAACGGAAGTTATTAAAATATCTCCTATTTGGGGGACACCATATTCTTCTGCCAAAGAATTATAGTGTTCTTCTGCGATAAACAGTTCTGTTTTTATAGGTTCGTTTCGATACAAGTCACCAATTTCCTTGGAACGGAAGAACGGGATGCCGTCAGATACATACTCCTTTTCAAAGACTCTTTTGCTGGATTGTACGACAGCCAAACTTCCCACTTTTACCCATTTCCAACTCTCAGGAATGTCAAACGGAATCTCATCCTCTGCAATTTCCGGCAGCGGCTTTTCTTTTTTAATTTTCCCCTCTTTGGTAAGCCGCTGCTTTTCGGATTGAATCTGCTGGTACAGTTCCTCGCCTGTTCCTTCTTCCGGTCGTTGTTCAACGAGCTTGCCCTGAATGGCATATTGTAGAATGGACTTCTTCATGTCCTCCGGGAACTTGGCGTTAAATTGCTCCAGCTTCTCATAGGCGACAGCATAACGGTCAACCAGAGGAAGGAGTTCCTCGATCTTGGCAACAATGCGCTTCTGTTCAGCAAGAGGAGGGATAGGGAATAAAAATTGCTTAATGGATTGCAATCCCACGTTGGGTTGTGTCGTTTTATTTATATATCGATTGATTTCCTGTTTTATCATCCCGCTTTGAAGAACATAAAACACATACTGTGGATGCATCAACTCTGCCATGTTTTTTACAGTACAGCAAGAATACGAAACCAAAAAGTCTCTCTCTGTATCCACCATTCTTACTACACCAATCGTTCCGTATCTTGGGAATACAATATCGCCTTTTTCTGGCTTGCATTTTTGGGATAAATGTTCAAAATCCAATTTTCCAATCATTTTAGCATTGTCATAATCAATGCCCGTGGGGGTAAAGTTTACTGGGGAAATATATGGATACCCATTGTTCTCGACTGTTTCAGGCATCTTGTGGTCAATATCAGCAACGGAAAGAACGGCATCATTCAATCGTACCCACTTCCAACTCCCTGGAATGTCAAATGGAATTTCACTCTCTGCAATTTCGGGCAGGGGCTTTTCCTTTTTGATTTTCCCTTCTTTGATAAGCCGTTGCTTCTCTGCCTGAATCTGCTGATAGAGTTCCTCGCCGGTGCCTTCCTCGGCTCGCTGCTCCACCAGTTTGCCTTGTATGGCATACTGCAAAATACTCGCTTTTAACTGTTCCGGTGTCATTCACTCACGCCTCCCGGTAACAGAGATTCCAACTCCGCCAGCACCTTATCAATTTCCGCATTGAGGGCAGTCCGTCTTTCCTGATATTCCCGGATGGTGTCCATTGGGTCAAGGATTTCTTCTTCCTCATGGGGATAACCGCACAGGTCAATATTGCATCCCTGCTCATTCAGCAGATAATCTGCGGTAAACTTCTGCGCTTTGAAGTTTTCGCCGTCCGGGATTTCCTTTCGGTCATTCCACCAGGCAATACAATCGTCAAAATGCTTCAGTTCCATGGGCTTGGTCTTGGAGAAGTGCTTTCTGTCGGACGGAATATCCACCCGATAAAACCATGTCTCTGCGGTGGGCTTGGTGTTGTCAAAAAACAGCAGATTGGTGGTGATGGAAGTATAGGGGCTGAACACAGAGCCGGGCAGCCGGACAATGGTGTGCAGGTTAAATTCGCCAATCAGCTTTTTCTTGATGTTTACTTTTGCATTGTCCAGACCGAACAGGAAGCCATCCGGCACGACGACGGCAGCTCTGCCATTTTTCTTCAAGCGGTACAGAATAACCGACATGAACAAATCGGCAGTTTCTGAGCTTGCCAAATCGTCAGGGAAAAAGCCCTGAATGGACTTGTCCTCATGCCCGCCATAGGGCGGATTCATCAGAATCACATCAAACTTATCATCATCCGTGTAGTCCAGCAGATTGTGCTTCAAGGAGTTCATATGATAGATATTGGGAACTTCAATGTCATGCAGCAGCATATTGGTCACACAGAGCAAATACGGAAAAGGCTTTTTCTCAATTCCGTAAATACTGTCATCCAGCTGTTTCTGGGCAGCGGTATCTGTTACCTGCTTGGAGAGCTGCCCCAGCCAAGAGGTAATGAAGCCACCCGTGCCGCAAGCAAAGTCTGCCATTTTTTCACCAAGCTTTGGCTTTATCATCTGCGCCATAAACTCTGTAACGGCTCTCGGCGTGTAAAACTCGCCGGAGGAACCGGCGGATTGCAGTTCCCTCAAAATCTCCTCATAGACAAAACCGAAAGCATGGCTTTCCTTGACATCATCAAACTCAATCTCGTCAATGACATCAATCACCTGCCGGAGATAAACGCCGTCCTTCATATAGTTGTTGGCATCTTCAAAGGTGGATTTCACGATTGCTTTCTTAATCGGCGTATCGGGTGTAACCTTGATTCCCTCATAGATAACCTTCTCGCCCTCTTTTACATCGTTGCCTTTCAGCACAGGAAACAAGGTATTATTGACAAAGTTCAAAAGCTTATCCCCGGTCATGGCGTGACCGCTGCTGTCCGCTTTCGCCCAATTTCTCCATCGAAGGTTTTCGGGAATGATGGATTCGTAATTGACCTCATTCAGTTCCCAGTCGTCTTCCTTGGCATCGTAGACTTTCAGGAAAAGCATCCATACCATTTGCTCAATTCGCTGTGCATCGCCGTTGATGCCTGCGTCCATCCGCATAATATCTCTTATTCTCTTTATAAACCCGGACTGCATCGCCATATTATCCTACCTCAAATTCATAAATATTTGTTTCCAGTTCCCTAATGGCTGCTTCGTATTCCTGCCTGCCACCGAACAGCCTGACAATTTTTGACGGTTTCCCATAATCGGCAAAATCCGCAAGGGACAGAACCTTAATATCCTCAACCTCTGTGATGCCCTGGTTCATGTACTTGTCCAGCAATATATTTAGAACAGCCTGTGCATCGGCGGAATACTTACTGAAAAAGTCTTTTTTCTTGACATTATTGGCTCGTTCTTTTCTCGTCAGCGGCTTCTTTCCGTATGCCACATAGCAGATGAAATCGAAATCGTCCACGTCAGCCATGCCTTGTTCCGCTTTTAACGCTTTCAGATCAATTCCCATTGCCATAAAGGATTCTTCAATGGTTTTCTTCTTGTCCGATGCTTTCCATTTGTGGATAAAGTCGGACAGCGAAGCATACTCCCCTTTGATGTTGGTTCTGGTATAGTCGATAATATCCTCCTGCCGGAGCAGCTTGCCGTTGGCATCATAGACGGAAACGGTTTTGTTGATAATCTTCACCTTGCATCCGTCTTTGTCAACAATCGGCGTTTCCGCAGGGTTATCGGGAGGATTCTTACCATCCCCTCCATGGCTGCCCCCTTTTGTCATGGAGGCTCCATGCCGGAAGCCCTCATCCTGTTCAATCGGTCCGTCCCAATCCGGGTCTGAAAACAGCCTTGTCACATTCCGAAAATCCATGACAACAAAATGGGTCTTTCCGTCTTTTTCTCTGATACGGGTTCCTCGCCCGATAATCTGCTTGAAAGTGGTCATGCTCTCAACCGTCTTGTCCAGAACAATCAGCTTTGTCATCTTACAGTCAGCTCCGGTGGAAAGCAACTCAGATGTTGTAGCAATAACCGGATAGGGGCTGGATACAGAGATGAAGTAATCAAGCTTGGACTTGCCATAAACATCCGAGCCTGTAATCCTTACACAGTAGTCCGGGTTTTCCTTAACCATGTCAGCGTTTTGGTTGATAAGCGCAATTCTCATCCGTTCCGCATGATCTTCGGAGGCACAGAACACAATCGTCTTCTGCATTCTGTCGGTGCTTTTTAGATATTCGGTAATCTCTCTTGCAACCTCATCAATCCGGTCTTGCAGAATGATATTGTAGTCGTAATCCCTGTTGTTGTAGATTCGATCTTCTACTAAATTGCCGTATATATCCGTCTGACCTTTGTGCGGTCTCCAGCCATCACCAATGTTGGTGGTGATATTGATAACCTTGAACGGAGCAAGAAATCCATCCTCAATCCCCTGCTTCAAGCTATATGTATAGACAGGCGCTCCAAAGTAATCGATATTCGATACTTTTTCGCTCTCCTTTGGTGTCGCCGTCATACCAATCTGCGTAGCAGAAGAAAAATACTCCAGCACTTTTCGCCAGTTGCTATCCTCTTTGACGCTTCCACGGTGACACTCGTCCACAATGATAAGGTCAAAGTATTCTGCGGGAATCTGCCGGAAATGCTCCTCATCATTCTGTCCCACCATCTGATGATAGAGGGCAAAGTTAACCTCATGTGCTGCAATTTTGCTCAAGCATTCCTTGTCTGAAAAGTCCACTTTGTAAATGGTCTTTTCAAGCGGGGCAAAGTCCTGCAAAATGCTCTGGTCAACAAGAATATTCCTGTCTGCCAGATACAAAACTCTCTTTTTAAGGTCAGAGCGAAGCAGCCGATACACTATCTGGAAGGCAGTATATGTTTTTCCCGTTCCCGTTGCCATAACAAGGAGCAATCTCTGCTGCCCTCTGGCAATAGCCTCTACAGTTCTGTTTACTGCGTTTCTTTGGTAGTAACGTGGAGGATATGTGCTTTGAGAGGAATAGTACGGCTGCAAAACGATTTTCTTTTCCTTATCGGAAATACCCTTGCCACCATTCAGCTCTGTGTAATACCTCGCCACCAGTTCGTCTTGGGTCGGGAATTTATCTAATTCAATCTGTTGTTCCTGTCCTGTTAAGAAGTCATGCTCATAAAAGGCATCGCCGTTTGACGAATATGCAAATGGCAAGTCCATCATCTGAGCATAGGTCATCGCTTGCTGCAAGCCGTAAGATACAGAATGACTATTATCTTTTGCTTCCACAACGGCAATCGGCTTACCATCGTTAAGATACAGCATATAGTCGGCAAACTTAGGTTTACTACGAACAACGATATTGCCACTGATGTTGATTCGACCATCTGTGATTTTGGTCTCCATTGTGATGTGGCCTTTCCAACCTTTCTGAATGACCGGAGTAATATAGTTCAATTTAATGTCTTCTTCTGACATCTGCTTTTTGCCCAATACGGTCATAGCTGAACCTCCTAATCAATTTTTGACAGGTTTTTCTCTGATGTAAACAGTATACTTCCTGATTCCGTTAAAATCAAGTTTTCCATCCATGCGATTTTCTGAGGATTGATATTGCCCCGCAAAGATGTTATGATTAAAAAAACTGACTTAGGGGAACAGAACAATGACAAAAATCTTATTCATCTGCCATGGAAATATTTGCCGCAGTCCCATGGCAGAGTTTATTTTGAAGGACATGGTCGCCAAGGCAGGACTTACAGACAGGTTTGAGATTGCCTCGGCGGCGGTGAGCCGGGAGGAGATTGGCGATCCCGTCTATCCCCCGGCACGGCGGGAGCTTGCCGCCCACGGCATCGGCTGTCAGGGTCATCACGCCCGTCAGGTGACCGTGGAAGACTACCGCCATTATGACCGGATTTACTATATGGATGCCAGCAACAAGCGGTATCTTGACCGGATGCTGCCCATGGACGATGACAAAATCCGCCCCCTGCTCCCCCGGGACGTGGCTGACCCCTGGTACACCGGGGACTTCACGAAAACCTGGGAGGATTTGGTGGAGGGATGCCAGAAAATCATGGAGGAATTTGCATGAATCAGGCGCTTTTGGAGCAGCGGCTGGCAGAGCTTCCGCTGTACTCCTATTTCTTTACATCCCCCAGCCAGCTGGAATTTTCCCCCCGGGTGCGCTGGATTTGCGAGCATGAGTGCGGGCAGTATGGGCAGAGCTGGGCGTGTCCGCCGGGGGTGGGCACGGTGGAAGAATGTCAAGCCCACTGTATGCGCTATCAGACCTGCCTGGTGATTGCCACCATCACCGAGGTGACGGACATTGCCAATCTGGAAGAAACCCTGTCCACCCGGCGGGGGCATGAGGAAGTCACCGACCAGGCGGCGGAGATTTTGCGGCAGCTGGGGGCAGCGCCCTTTGTGCTGTCCACCGAGTCCTGCGCCATTTGCCCCCGGTGCGCCATTTTGGACGGTCAGCCCTGCCGCCACCCGGAACGGATGCACCCCTGTGTGGAAAGCCAGGGCATCAACGTGGTTCCGGTTTTGGAGGAAAACGGGCTTACGTTTCAGTATGGCCAGAATGTGGTAACATGGATTTCCATGCTGCTGTATTGAAACGCCGATACAGTGGGCACATATGCGCCAACAGTAATGGGAAAATTGTACGCTATTGGGAGTACCTCCCTCAGCTTCGCGCCGGGCAAGTCAATGAATCGATGTATCAGTGCAGCATCTCCAAAAGCACTTCTTTAGCATCTTTTTCCACTCATGGATGACGATTTTTTCTGGTTAATTGTCATAACCGACAAAGAACACACTTGTGCAATCCTACAATTTGTTGAAATTTCTCTTATTTTTTCTCAAAAACATTTGCATTTTGGTGGATGTCATGCTATACTATCTGGGCGTTGGATAATATAATTCAAAAATGCAAGAAAAGAAGCGAAAATGAATCGTTTCAAAATCTGAAAGGGGTATTGTTCATGTCACATAAGTACGTTTACCTGTTTACCGAGGGCAACGGAAAAATGCGTGAGCTCCTGGGTGGTAAGGGTGCCAATCTGGCCGAAATGACCAACATTGGCCTGCCTGTTCCCCAGGGCTTTACTATTTCCACCGAAGCCTGCACCAAATATTACGAGGACGGCCAGAAGATTAACGATGAAATCATGTCCCAGATTATGGAATATGTGGACAAGATGGAAAAAATCAATGGCAAGAAGTTCGGCGACCTCACCAATCCCCTGCTGGTCTCCGTCCGTTCCGGTGCCCGCGCCTCCATGCCCGGCATGATGGACACCATCCTGAACCTGGGTCTGAACGACGACGTGGTGGAAGCCATGATTCATGGCAACCCCGACCCCAAGTTTGCCCGCTTTGTGTGGGACTCCTACCGCCGCTTCATCCAGATGTTCTCCGATGTGGTTATGGAAGTGGGCAAGAAGTATTTCGAGCAGCTCATTGACCAGATGAAGGAGAAGAAGGGCGTTCAGTTCGATGTGGAGCTGACTGCCGACGACTTGAAGGAGCTGGCCGGTCAGTTCAAGGCGGAATACAAGGCCAAGCTGGGCGTTGACTTCCCCAGCGATCCCAAGGTTCAGCTGTACGAGGCCATTCGTGCCGTGTTCCGTTCCTGGGACAACCCCCGTGCCAATGTTTACCGTCGTGACAACGACATTCCCTATTCCTGGGGCACTGCCGTCAACGTGATGCCCATGGTGTTCGGCAACCTGAACGATAACTCCGGCACCGGCGTTGCCTTTACCCGTGACCCCGCCACCGGCGAGAAGCACCTGATGGGCGAATTCCTGACCAACGCCCAGGGCGAGGACGTGGTTGCCGGTGTCCGCACCCCCATGCCCATTGCCCAGATGGCCGAAAAGTTCCCCGCGGCCTACGAGCAGTTCACCAAGGTCTGCGCCCTGCTGGAAGACCACTACCGGGATATGCAGGACATGGAGTTCACCGTTGAAAACGGCAAGCTCTATATGCTCCAGACCCGTAACGGCAAGCGCACCGCCAAGGCCGCTCTGAAGATTGCCTGCGACCTGCTGGACGAGGGCATGATTGACGAGAAAAAGGCTGTTGCCATGATTGACCCCCGCAACCTGGACACCCTGCTGCATCCCCAGTTTGATGCCAAGGTGCTGAAGGCTGCCACCCCCATCGGCAAGGGTCTGGGCGCTTCTCCCGGAGCTGCCTGCGGCAAGATTGTGTTCAGCGCAGAGGACGCTGAAAACTGGGCTGCCCGCAAGGAAAAGGTGGTTCTGGTGCGTCTGGAAACCTCTCCCGAGGACATCACCGGCATGAAGGTTGCCCAGGGCATTCTGACCGTTCGCGGCGGCATGACCTCCCACGCAGCCGTTGTGGCACGCGGCATGGGCTCCTGCTGTGTTTCCGGCTGCGGCGACATTCAGATGGACGAGGAGAACAAGCAGTTCACCCTGGGCGGCAAGACCTACCACGAGGGCGACTTCATCTCCATCGATGGCAGCACCGGCAACATCTATGACGGCATCATCCCCACCGTAGATGCCGAAATTGCCGGTGAGTTTGGCCGCATCATGGCGCTGGCTGACAAGTACCGCCGCCTGAGCGTGCGCACCAATGCCGACACCCCCGCCGATGCCAGAAAGGCAAAGGAGCTGGGTGCCGAGGGCATCGGTCTGTGCCGCACCGAGCATATGTTCTTTGAGCCGGAGCGCATTGCCGCTTTCCGGGAGATGATTTGCTCCGACACCGTCCAGGAGCGGGAAGCTGCTCTGGAGAAGATTCTGCCCTATCAGCAGGGTGACTTTGAGAAACTGTATGAGGCTCTGGAGGGAATGCCCGTTTGCATCCGCTTCCTGGATCCCCCGCTGCACGAGTTTGTTCCCACCAGCGACTATGAAATTGAGATGCTGGCACAGACCCAGAACAAGTCCGTTGCAAGCATCCGCGCCATCATCGCTTCCCTGCATGAGTTCAACCCCATGATGGGTCACCGTGGCTGCCGTCTGGCCGTCACCTACCCCGAGATTGCTGCCATGCAGACCAAGGCCGTCATCCGGGCTGCCATCAATGTGAAGAAGAAGCACCCTGACTGGAACATTGTGCCCGAAATCATGATTCCCCTGGTGGGCGAAGTGAAAGAGCTGGCTTACGTCAAGAAGAACGTGGTGAAGGTTGCCGACGAGGAGATTGCCGCCGCCGGTATCGAGATGCGCTATGAAGTGGGCACCATGATTGAGATTCCCCGCGCTGCCCTGACCGCCGACGAAATTGCCAAGGAGGCAGAGTTCTTCTGCTTCGGCACCAATGACCTGACCCAGATGACCTTCGGTTTCTCCCGCGACGATGCCGGTAAGTTCCTGGGTTCCTACTACGATGCCAAGATTTACGAGAGCGATCCCTTTGTCAAGCTGGACCAGGTGGGTGTCGGCTCCCTGATGAAGACTGCCGTCAAGCTGGGCAAGTCCGTCCGTCCCGACCTGCACTGCGGTATCTGCGGTGAGCATGGCGGCGACCCCAGCTCCGTGGAGTTCTGCCACCAGATTGGCCTGGACTATGTTTCTTGCAGCCCCTTCCGCGTGCCCATCGCACGGCTGGCTGCTGCACAGGCTGCCATCAAGGATGGCAGGAATTAAGTGATTTTCAGATGTTCGGAACCTTCACCATCACCCAGGAGGATGCAAAAGCGTACCTATATGCGCTCTCTCCCCTGCGAAGGGTGCATCGGTTCCGTGACATTCGGGTAAATCTCTATATCTAGCACAGATCCCCAACCGCATTTGGCGGTTGGGGATTTTTGCGTTCATAGAGATCGGCTCTACGGCACATTCGATTTCTCTGCCCTCCACCGCTACAATAGCAGTATCACAAGACATGGGGGACGATCCATGAACATCCACTATATCCGTTCAGGTGACTACTACATTCCAGACCTGACGCTGCCGGAGGAAACCCGCTCCATCGGCAAGTGGGGACGGATGCACCGGGAGTATCTGAGGAAGCACAAGCCGATTCAGTACTACCGCCTGTTACTGTCCGGCAAGCTGTGGACATACCTCGCTGACCTGAATCAACAGGCGCGGGACAGGCTGGAACGGATAAGCGACCAGTTGAAGGTTTCCGAGGAAGTGACAGAAGAATTGAAAGCTTCTGATCCTATGGCATGGGCACAGAGCATGAACAACATCTGCGCCAGAGCCGGGGAGATCATCCGAGAGGAGCTGATCTATGGTGAGGATATGGCATGAGCATTCTGGAAGATTTCTGGTACGGCAATATTGAGCCTGCGGAATACAATGCTTCTTGCGCTTCTTCAACATGCCGCTGATCTGATACTGCCTGAAAAAATTCTGGCTTCTGGAAGAAAACGCTTTTCATTTTCAGCATAAATGCTGTACTGTCCATAATTCAGACCCCTTGTACGTGTTTGGTGTTGTGTAGCGATTACACTTTACCATACATTGGGTCTGTACGTTTTATATCGAATTTTCGATTTTCCGAGTAAAAAGTCGGGAATTCTAAGAGAGAGAAGTATAAGTAGGCAAAAACCTCCTGCTGTTAAGGTCTGCCACACGCAAGGCTACCCCCATGCCGCTTGTAGCAAGACTTCTACTGTATCAGGGGGACGCAGCGGATCATTTCTATTCGGAAGTAACGGCTTGACCTATTTCGGCATAGCGTATTTTTTGCTTCATTTGAATGGCAATCGGGATTGCAATTACCAGACTTATTACATCTGCTAGGGGCGGAAGCTGCCAGCAGAGCAGAAATGGGAAGCGCTTCCGTAATTCAACCGTAGTGGACGCACCAAAGGGGCATTTGCTGGTGTATTCCTTCAGGCCAAGGCAGTATTGCAAATACGGATTCTCGCTGACATGCCGCACCGTCCACTCGTCGCTGCACTGGAGTTCTTGTTTGATGATAAGCGCACCCAATGCGATCCGGGCAGGATGTGCCGGATTGCCGTTGTTCACAAACTGCTTGGCATAGGCCTCCTCCGCTTCATCCCTGGGCACCAACCCACTCGTTGTTCTTGTCCAGCTGGCCATAAGGGAACGCAAAGTCCTCAATCCGCATCTGTCTGTTCATCCGATACATACCCGCATCCTCCAAAACTGCACGCCTTTTCCCGTCTTTTGGCATTATTCCCGTGCAGTTATTATAGCACATTTTGCCGGAAAACGCAGTAATTTCAATGAATTTTAGGTTGTGGAGTAAACCCTAATTATCCATGGGAGGGGGCCATTTGTATGCGTGAACAATCGAAAAAAAGCGCCATGTAGTATTGCTCTATTGGCCCATGTGGACGCGGGCAGAGGAGCGCCGCATATTAACAGCCCTGAGAAGTTGGATTTTCTCGGGGCTGTCTTGCATTTTTGGAACATATGGCTTTAATTTATACTTTGTGGCGCAATCGACATTGGTGTAGCTCTCTGATACAATGGCAGTGCCAAAGTAAAGAAGTCAGACCAATTAACAACGAAAACCCATACGACTTACAACTTGGCGAGCATATCGTCAATCCGATCAAACAGTTCCTCCTGAATACCATTGCCCGTCCTGGCTGCCAGAGCACGCATGCTCATTCCCTGCATACTGGCAGGTACCTGGACAATCTGGGGCATGATCCGGCTGAGAGCAGCTTTCACCTTCGGCACCGCAAGCAGTTCGCCCAGGGAGATCTTCGTATTGTATACGGTACACAGAGGGATGTTGGGGGTATACGTTATCTGGAACTGTCCTGGTTCCAGCTCGTAATTCCCGCCGCCATAGGGAAGATTCAGCTCCGCCGTGCAGCCGAAGGGAACGGTGCAGTGATAGGAAATATCTCCGTTTTGCTGCACTTCCCATCCTGCCTTCCAGCATCCAGCAGCACTGTGGTACTTCGCTTCTGCCATTCCCAGCTTCCAGTTCATGAGGGGCGCCAATCTCGCCCTGCGGAAGCCGGGAAGGGCTGGGGCTATACCTACCACATCCTGATACAACCACTGGGCAATGGAACCGTAGGCGTAGTGGTTTAAGCTGTTCATACCGTTTTCCGCGATTTTGCCGTTTTCGCCCACACTGTTCCAGCGCTCCCACACCGTGGTGGCGCCCAGCTTCACGGCGTACAGCCAGCCGGGGTAGTCTTCGTTCAGCAGCAGGTCGAAAGCACAATCCCCGTGACCTGCGGCGGTGAGCACCGGGCACAGCAGCGGCGTACCCACAAAGCCGGTTTTCAGCATCCCGCCATCCAATTTCAACCGATTCGCAAGATCGTCCCCGATTCGTCCGGCATCCGGACTCAGGCCATATTTGACGGACAGCAGCAGCCCCGTCTGGGTGGGAACCGCGCAGCGTCCTTTGGGCGTGAAGTATTCTTCCCGGATTCCGGTCAGAATTTGCTCCGCCAGGGCTTCGTACTGGGCCGCGTCCGCTGTTTTTCCCAGAACCCCCGCGGCCTTGGCCGTCAGCTGGGCGCAATAGCGGTACTGGGTGCTGGCAATCATCCCCACATCCGTGCCGCCCCGCTGCTCCTCCGGCTTTGGCCCATCAAGTGCCAGCCAATCCCCATAGTGGAAATGCCTCCGCCAGCCATTGTCATTGCCGTCCACGGAGGTGATGTAATCCACCCATGCGGCCATGGAGGCGTACTGCTGCTCCAAAATGGCCTTGTCCCCGTAAAATTCATACAGCGTCCAGGGGATGATGCAGGCGGCATCGCCCCAGGCGGCGGAGCAGCCGGTCTTTCCGAAGCTGGGCACCACATCCGGCACCGCCCCGGCATTGCCCTGCTGCTCCGTCCAGAGATCGTGTAGGTATTTTTGATAGAAGGCATAACAGTCCCGCTGATAGCAGGCGGTGGGGGCGAACACCTGGGCATCCCCCGTCCATCCCATGCGCTCATCCCGCTGGGGGCAGTCCGTGGGGACATCCAGGAAATTCGCAATCTGCCCCCACTGGATGTTGGACAGGAGTTGATTGACCAGGGGATTCCCGGTTTCCAGAAACCCTGCCCGGGGGAGCTCCGAGTGAAGCACCAGGGCGGTAAAATCCTCTGCGTTCAAATGGGAAATGCCCTGCACCTTCACATACCGGAAGCCATAGAAGGTAAACTTCGGCTCCAGCACATGGGGGGCTCCATCGGAAATGTAGATATACTCCGCTTTGGCGGTGCGCAGATTGTCCCGGTAGAAATTGCCGTCCTGGAGAATTTCGCCGAATTGCAGATGAATCTGCGTTCCCTTCGGTTCCTTCACCCGCAAGCGGAAGATTCCTGTCATATTCTGCCCCACGTCAATGACCGTCTCCCCAGCGGGGGTATGGAGAATCTCTTTTACGGGAAGGGCCTGCCGCACCGTAACCGGGGTGCTGTATCGTTCCGACAGCGTCCCCTTGGGGGCCTCCACCGGGATGGCTTTCACAGGTGCCACCTCCGGCAGGGTATCGTCCCGGCACTCGCCGTCGTAGATGTTGGAAAAGAAAATGGAGGAGCGGGTCACTTCCCAGCTTTCGTCGGTTCCGATGATCTTCTCACTGCCGTCCGTATAGGCAATGTGCACCTGGGCCAGCAGCTTCCAGCTGTCGCCGTAGTGGGGCTTCTGCTTCCGATCCGGCCCGAAGCGGCCCTTGTACCAGCCATTGCCCAGCTCCACGGACAATGCCCCCGCAGCGTTCAGCTGCTGCGTCACATCATAGGTTTGGTACTGAATCCAATCGTTGTAGTTGTTGCAGAAAGGTGCCAGGTATTCGTTTCCGATCTTCTCCCCGTTCCAGCGGGCTTCATACAGGCCCAGACCGCAGATGTATAGCCGGGCTGAGGACACTTCCCTCCCCGGCTCGATCCGCTTTGTGAATACCGGGTGCCGGGGCTCGCTGTCGTCACAGCCAATCCATTTGGCCTGCCATGTATCCAGCCCGGTTTCAAACCAGTTTTCCTCGCTGACCGCCTCTTCCCCCGCATCGGTACGGACGGCCACCGTCCAGGCATATCGGGTGCGGGGTTTCAGCGTCAGTTCCACCGTGGCAGCGACGCTGTCCAGATTCTTCCAGCCGGTATCCGCAGCGATGCTGCCGCCAACCTTCACAAGAATCCGGGCTTCTTTCTGGTATTTTCCTTTGGCATCCTCCACCACCCAGGAGAACACCTGTTTTTCCATGGCAAACCCCAACGGATTTGCCAAATGATTCACACGACAATGTTCAATCTGCATCCGTTTCTCTCCTCCGCATCATTTGTGTGCCCCAGCAGCTTTTCGGTGTCTGACCACGCCAAACGGACAGCCTGCCCATAGCTTTCCATGCCAGCCATGGAAAGCTCCAGCACCCATCGGCCAGTGTAACCCTGTTTTTTCAGCAGATCGATAATCGGCTTCAAGGGGATTACCCCCTGGCCCTGCCGCACGGATGCCATTTTCCGCCCATCCAGTGCACAATCTGCTCCCCGCGTCTCTTCGGGTACTTCTGCCATGTCCTTGAGATGGACACAGCCGATTCTGCCTTCAAAAGACGACGCATAGGCAAGGGGATCCTCTCCCGCCAGAATCATGTTCCCGGTGTCGTAGACCAGGCCCGCGCTGGGGAGCAGGGAAAGAAAATGCCCCACGTCCTCCGCTTTGCACAGATGCAGCCGCTGATCGGGTGTATCCTCGATCACGATCCGGATTCCCTTTTGAGATGCCTTCTGCGCCGCCTCCATCCAGCGGCTAGCATAGCGCTGATGAATCTCATCCCGGGACAGCTGCTCCAGGGAGGCGTGCCAGGAGGGAATCAGCATCATCAGGTCGGCTTCAACCGCCTGGGCAGTATCCACCGCTTTGAGCAGTTCCTGGGGATCGTCATCCAAGCTGTCCATGTGCATATAGCCGCCCACCTTCAGCCCATGCTCCCGGAGTGTGGTGCGTACATACTCCGTCCCCAGCAGGCGGGTTTCCCGGCTGGTCAGCTCCACCGTTTCCCATCCCTCTTCCCGGGTGGTTTGCAGCATCTCCTCATAGAGCTCCCGGCATTCCTCCATATCCTGGCTTCGCAGATAGTTGTAGAGAATTCGTATGAACATGGACAGCGTCATGACGGAACAGGTCACAGCGATTCCTCCTCCAGGTTGAGATACCGGCATTCTTCCGGGGTAAGGGAAACGGAAAAAGCGCCAATGTTTTCTTCGATCCGCTTCGGAGATGACATGGTTGCAACCGCAAAGGTATTTAGCTGCTGGCTGTAGAGCCAGGCCATGGCAATCTGGGCGACGGTACAGTTTTTTCTCGCCGCCAATTCCTCACACCGTGCCAGACGCAGAAAATTATCCGGGCAGCCGTACCCCTTCATGGCGGCGGCATCCAGAATCTTACGGGCATTGTCCTCCTGGGTGCTTTTCAGCTTTCCGGACAGAAGGCCCCGCCCTAGGCTGGAATAGGCCAGAATCGGCATTTGATTTTCCCTGTACCAGTTCCGGGCCTCCTCGTTTTCCTCCCCGGTGATGGAAACGCATCCGCCGCCCCAGGGATCGGCCTGCTGCCGAGCCAGGCTGAAATGGGGGCTGGATACCGAAAAGCCCTGCAGGCCGCTGCGTGCAGCGTAGTCGTTGGCCTCCTGAATGCGTTTGTGGCTCCAGTTGGAAACACCGAAGATGCCGATTTTCCCCTCTTTGTGCATGGCGTTGAGCACCCCGATGGGAACGCTCACATCCACCTCCGGGTCGTCTCTGTGCAGCAGGTAAATGTCGATGAAGTCCGTGCCCAGCAGCGCTGCGGATTTGGCAAAATCCTTCCGAATGTCCGCCTCCGTCACCCGTTTTCTCCCCAGGATATTGGGGTGGGCACATTTGGACAGCAGCACAACCCGATCCCGGCAGCTGCGTTCCCGCAGCCACTGGCCGATGGAACGCTCTGCCAGACCGTAATTTCTCGCGGTGTCAATCAGATTGATTCCCGCATCCAGCCCATAATCCAAAAGGGCGTTGTTACCGCCGCCGCTTGAAAAGGCGGCAGAGGCGGTGCCGAACACCAGACGGGACACCGGTTTCTCAATCCCCGGGATGCTTCTGTATTCCATAAGGCTCCTCCTATGCTAGACGTATTTTTGAATATTACAAAACCCGTTTCTCAGATCCGTGAGCATATCCTGCCGACTGGCATCCTGGTCAACGATCAGGCCCGGATGGATCAGGGGCAGCTCCTTTGCTTTCCGGAGGATTCCCTCCAGGGGAAGGCTGCCCTCTCCAATGGCTGTGAAGCAGTGATGAATGTTGTCCACTGAGGCATCCGGTGTGATGTCTTTCAGGTGTACGATGGCTATGCGCTCCCGATATTGCTCCATAAGGGCAATGACATCCTGCTTTGCGAACTGCACCCAGCCCACATCCAGCTCAATGCGTAGCTGGGGCACCTCCCGCAGCAGGTAGGAAAAGGGCGTATCGCCCTGATCCTCCGAAAATTCGTGGTAGTGGCAGTGGAACAGCAATTCAACTCCCCGCTCCCGGGACAGCTCCAGACCTCTGCGAAGGGCCTGCGCATCCGGATGCATCTGGGCAATCGTCTTCTTCTGGGGGCTGTACACCAGATAGGACAGTCCACACGCCTGCGAAAACCGCAGCGCCTCGGGCAGCACCGCATCCAGGCCCCCGGGAACCATCCCCACAAGCCCCAGCTGTGCGCCATGCACCGCAAAGCCTTCCTCCCGCAGCCACCGGATGCGCTGCCTGGCCATCCGGCTCACCCAAAAGGCCCCATCCTGTCCGGCAGTCCGCAGACTTTCCTCCATCCGGTCTGGCTCCATTCCGTTTGCCTCCGGGAAAACGACCATGGGTTCGATGGCGGAAAACCCAATCTCCCGGAGGGTATGAAACGTCCCTTCAAAATCTGTGTGCAGCAGCTCCTTCAAGCCAAAAACATTGATTCCAATCTGATTCATGGTGCATCCCTCCGTTGTGGATTGTGTGTTTCCGTGCCCCGCCCAACCTGCGGCGCAGGATTATGCCAAGGCCCTGAAAATGAAAGGCTCCCAACGCCGGTCAGTCAAAATCCGCCAGGCGCCAGCTATCGTACCAGCGGATAACCGGCTTCCCGTTTTCCACGACCACGGGCAGCCAGACGTATTCCGAAAGGGAGGTATTGGCTGTTTCCAGCAGACTGGTTTCGTACATCTCCTGGCATTCGGCCTCGGTTGCCCGGTATACTTCCGGCTCATACCTGCTGCCCACCACCCGGGTGAACAGATCGGCAAGGCGGGCATCCACCGGATGCTCCGGCAGCCATCTGTCGGCCATTGCGATGTACAGATTCTGCTTTCCCTCCACCTTGAAAATCTTCGAGATTTGGCTGTTGAAGGATGCACAGCTGGGGTCGTTCTCATGGGGGTCTCCCAGAGAAACGAAGGGCACATCCCAGGCATCCGCAATCGCGCTGTCACTGCGGTTAGGAACATACCCCGTCATGCCGCTGGTAATCATATACCGCTTTCCCTGGACCGTAAACAGCGCGGGCCCTTCCCGGGTAAAGGGCGGGTGCAGATCGGGGTAGCTCTTTGCCGCCTCCGTTTCCGCCCGCAGGTAGTCGTCGGAAAGGCGCATACAGAGCATGGAGGTGTGATCCGCGTCAAAATACAGCCACCCCGCTCCGGTGCTCTCATCCGCGATCAGATCGAAATCCCCCACCTTGTGCCCGCCGGGCTGGTAGAGATTTTCAACCATGGTGTAGGGCCCCAGGAGCTGATCCGCCTGCCAGATGGTAAAGGCGGCCTCCGGCCCGGACAGCTTGATCCAGCAGACGTACTTTCCGGTGCGTTTGCAATGGAGCAGATGGGGGCGATCCACCCGCTTGGTGGGAAAGAGAGAGGAATTGGGGTCATCCAGCTCGGGAGGGATCAGCAGGCCCCGATCCTCCCAGTTGTAAAGGTCCGTGGATGCATAGACCCGAATGCCCCAGGTCCAAATGCCGTTTTTTCCGTCGGTATGCTCCTTGTTTTCCCCATACCAGTAATACACGCCGTCCTCATAGTAAATGGCACCGCCGTGGGCCTGAATGCGGTGTCCGGCGGTATCCAGCCAGGGCTTTCCCGGGTAAAAGGCATCCTGCACACCGGGCGCGGCTGCCTCCGGCTTCGGCTGCTGCAGCAGCTGGTGAAACCGCTGGATAAGCGCTACCTCCCTGGGACTGATGGCGTTTTCCGGCGTATTCAGCTGCCGCAAAGCCTCATCCAGTTTGGCCAGCAGCGCTTCCCCCTGGGGAATGTGGGTATAGCGCACCAGCTGGGCAACGGAGAGCTGCGTGGCCCGGTTATTGCCCGCCACGTTGGCGCGAACATGGGGAAGATATCGGTCAAAAATCTCTGTAGCCCGGGGATTTTCGAATAAATGCCCCAGCTTCATATTCACATCATAGATCATATTGCTTGACTCCTCTTTATTAGAATAATATCATACTTTTTCGCTTTTTCCCACAAGGACATGAAAAAAGCCCCCGGATATGGGATGATCGGGTATCTGTAGCACAAATACCCGATCCCAATTATCAGATCAGCACGAGAAGATCATCCGTACAGTATTATTTCGCATCCTTCTGCACTGCCCGGAGCTCCGCGTTCTTGCGCTGAACCTCATCCATAGTTTCCTTATCCAGCTTGTACCAACGCATTGCCACCAGCGTGCAAACATAGCCGATGATGGGCACACCCAACCACAGGAAGGTTCCAACCCAGAAGACACCGCTGGTCAGCTCGTCAGTCGCCTGGGGCATTCCCTCTGTATAGCCGATCATGGCAACGGAGAGCGCCACAATGGTGCTGGCCAGGGAGGAAATCAGCTTGTCAATAAAGGAATAGACCGTGTTGACCAGGGCGGGCATATAGCGGCCGGACCGGGAGAACTCGTAGTCGATGATATCATAGCGCAGCGGATTCGATACACAGCTGGTTGCCATTTTGGAAGCACCCATTGCACAGTACAGCACAATGAAAGCCACTTTGAGAACTGGATTCACGGTGATCTGCAGAGTGTCCACGCAGAGCAGGAAGACCCACATCAGCGCGTACATGGCAATGGATGTACTGGTCCACAGGATATTCGCTTTCTTCAAGCCGGATTTGCCTGCAAGACGGCTGACAAAGAAGAACAGCAGCGCCAGTGTAACAAACATATTTACCAGATTCAGGCTGGCATTGAACTTGTAATTGCCGATGATGATGCCGAAGATCATCACCGTGATGGCGGAATTGGAGGCAGTCTGCAAAGCCAGCTTGTCGGACGCAGCGGCAATGGTATACATCTGCATATCCCGGTTGTGCAGAACCAGATCCAGTGCATCCTTCATCTTGATGGGATCCTTGCTCATGCCCTTGTAGGATGCCATCACGTCGGTTCCGGAGGTGGTGACGGCGATGTAGGTAATGGCAATGAGCACGGCGGAAGCCAGAATCACCATGACACACAGATCGGCAAACAGCGGCAGGCCCATCTTATAGTTGTGCTTGGGCATGAGGGTTGCGGCCAGGATCATGCTGATGGTGGAGGAGAGCACCGTGGTATAAACGGTCTGACCCCGGGCCAGGATGGCCCGATCCTTGAGATTCTTGCCCATAATGGGCTGCACCAGGCCCGAACCGATATTGAAGATTGTATAGCCCAGGATATAGACCAGGTAAATCAGGATGAAAACCAAGACGCTCAGCTTGCCCAGGCCTGCGCCGAGGCCAAGCTTGAACATGGCAAAGACGCTGACGGACATGATTGCCCAGCCGATGATGGTCAGGGGACGGGCTCTGCCCCATTTGCTTTCAAACCGATCACACCACAGACCGATCAGCGGGTCTGTGATTGCGTCAAATACACGGGTGCCGGTGATGATATAGCCGGCAAGTACGGTTGAAACACCATAAACACCCGTGGCAACATAGCTGGCAAAGGTCAGCAGAATAATGAACATGGTGGGGATACAAGCGGATGCAGGCGCCAGAATCAATTGCCATTGCTTTATCTTTCCTGTGGTTTCACTCATTTTGTAGATTCCTCCCTTATGCTTTTTACATGAGATTCACATCCCACGGAAACCTCTCCCGATTCTGAATGCCAATTCCTTACAGCCGGCGTATATAAGGAACGGATGGCAGAATCAGCGGCGGAATTGTTTTTCCGCTCATTTCGGGGCTGTGCACTCTCCGTGTATATGAATATATTGCTTTGTTTCTGATTTGTATATCTCAATATTCGCCATTATAATCATTTATTCGCTATTGTTTGTTTGCAAGCAAATTTATATATAAAAAAGCAAATTTTTGTGATAATATGGAAGAAAATTGGATGTATGGGGGTGATTCTGGTGCCTTTGAATCCCGATGACATTGACAGCAGACTTCACTTTTTTCTGGAATTGCTTTCTATCAACTCGAATTTTTATCTGTGGACCTACGCGTCAGATGGAACCCTGATGCATACAAACTGCCAGGACTTGGTTCTGGAGAAATTTTTGAAGGTGAGCGGCTACTTTGATTACCTGATTGCCCACACAGAAAAAAGCATGATGCCGTTGCTGATGAGCAATGCCATGAGCATGGTCTGGGGCGCTGCATTTGAGCAGACAGAAGGACAGCTCAGCCGTATCCATGTTCTCGGCCCTGTCTTTACACATACTGTTGCCCAGGCGGAGCTGGAAAAACAGGTATGGGGTAAGATTTCTCCGGCATGGAAGCCCGTATATCTGGAGATTATGAAGAAGCTGCCTGTGCTGAGCACGACGACTTTTGTACACAGGATTCTCATGATGCAGTACTGTATTTCCGGTGAAAAGCTAAAAACCAGCGACATCGAAATGCAGCGGAAAAAGCCGGATCAAGAGAACCAAAGGGCCAAAAACCAACAGGATATCGGCGTGTATGCTGACAGGATCCAGGTCTACATGGCGGAGCAGTCAATGCTCCAGCTCATTCGGAACGGAGATATGAATTTCCAGGAGGTTATGCACAGAGCCTCTCTGTTTTACACCGGAAAGCAGCAATTCTCAACAGATGCCCTCCAGCACGCGAAACTGGGGCAGGTGCAGTTTATTGCTCTGTGCTGTATCGCGGCGCTGGACGGCGGCTTGTCTGCCGAGGTTGCATATAATCGAAAGGATGCCTATATTCAGGATGTTGACAACGCCAAAAGCATTACTGAAATAACGGAAATTGGGAAAACCATGTACGAGGACTATGTCACACTGGTACACAGGCAGCGGAAGAATCCATCGTACAGCAAGGCAATCCAGAGCACCTGTGACTATATTGAGAGCCATCTGGATCAAAACCTGGCCGTTGCATCATTGGCAAACCGAGTTGGATATTCCGAATACTATTTGTCAAGGCTCTTTAAGAAAGAGACCGGGTTCTCCATTGATGAATATGCCCGAAACGCAAAAATGGAACGAGCGAAACTGTTGCTCACCTCCACGCAGGACAGCATTCAGGACATTTCGGACGCTCTGGGCTTCGGGAACAGAAATTATTTCTCCACAACCTTCCGGAAAACCACCGGTGTGCCCCCTGCGTCTTACCGGCGAAAGTACCAAAAACTGTAGGAGTATTTCTAAATTAGTGATAGGCTCTTTGAATTCGACAGAATTTTTCAAAGAGCCTAATTTTTATTTATTAAATCTAATTTTAGAATATTATTACGCTGATTCTTGTGGCATAATCTTGTAACAAAAACAGGCAAAATGATACAGAAAGGTGAAATGCTCCATGAGAAAAGAAATCTCTATGAATCAGGGCTGGCTCTTCGCCAAGACAACAGAACCTCCGAAAACGCTTCCAACGGACTGGGAGGCTGTTGACTTGCCCCATACCTGGAACGCTGTGGATGGACAGGACGGGGGAAATGATTATTGGCGGGGTACGGCGATATACTGCAAGGCTTTCCCCAAGCCGGAGCTGGAAGCGGGGGGAAAGGCTTTTTTGGAAATCAACGGCGCATCCAATATCGCGGATGTGTACGTAAATGGCACGAAACTGGGACACCACGAGGGTGGGTATTCCACGTTCCGCCTGGATATTACAAGCAGCTTGGCGGAAGAAAACCTTCTTTGCATTTCCGTGGATAATGGAGTGAATGACTATGTTTATCCCCAGAAAGCAGACTTCACCTTCTACGGTGGATTATACAGGAATGTAAACCTCATCACAACCGGTGGAGCTCATTTTGAACTGGAAAAGGACGGAACTCCGGGTATTCGAGTAACGCCCTGTGTGAATCTTGTGAAAAAATCCGCTGACATTCTGGTTGAGACTTGGCAGCAGGGCGGCGACGCTGTGGTAATTACCGTGGATCAGCAGTCTCAGGAACAGGAAATCGCAGATAATCATGCAGAAACCCTTTTTACCCTGGATCAGGTACACCTGTGGGATGGCCTGAACGATCCGTTTCTCTATACAGCCACTGCTCGGCTCTACAGCGGCGGCGTGGAGGTGGATTGCATTTCCACCCGATTCGGCTGTCGAAGCATTGAATTTAACCCGGAGAGGGGCTTTCAGCTCAACGGACGCACCTATCCGCTGCGGGGTGTCAGCCGCCATCAGGATCGGCAGGGGCTGGGCAATGCCATTTCCATTCGGGAACATCGGGAGGATATGGACATTATTCGGGAAATGGGTGCCAACACCATTCGTCTTGCCCACTATCAGCATGCCCAGGAATTCTATGATCTCTGTGACGAATACGGCATAGTGGTCTGGGCGGAGATTCCCTACATCACCGAGCATATGCCCAACGGTCGGCAGAATACGCTGGACCAGATGCGGGAGCTCATTACCCAGTGCTATAACCATCCCTCCATTGTATGCTGGGGCCTGAGCAATGAGGTGGCGGTTCATGGCGTGACCGAAGACCTGATGGAAAACCATGTGCTGCTCAATGACCTGTGTCACGCAATGGACAAAACAAGACCCACAACTATGGCCCATGCCTTTATGCTGGAGCATGACAGTCCGCTGATCCGGATCCCGGATATTGGCAGCTACAACCTCTATTTTGGTTGGTATCTTGGGAATCTGGAACAAAATGACAGCTTCTTCGATGACTATCACGCAAAATATCCCCAGCGTGTTATGGGCTTCAGCGAATATGGCGCGGACGCCAACATCCGATTCCAAACCGCGCATCCGGAGCAGGGAGATTACTCGGAGCAGTTCCAATGTAAGTATCACGAATATATTCTGGAGTGTATTGACAGGCATCCCTGGATGTGGGCAACCCATCTGTGGAATACCTTCGACTTCGCGGCAGACGGAAGAGACGAGGGCGGTGCCCATGGCTTGAATCAAAAGGGCATCGTATCCTTCGACCGCAAGACAAAAAAAGACGCGTTCTACCTGTACAAAGCTGCATGGAACAAAACCCAGCCCTTTGTCCATCTGTGTGGAGGCCGCTATGTTTACCGGCCGGAGGAAATTACGGAGGTAACTGTTTATTCCAACTGTGATGCGGTTTCCCTGTATATGGACGGGAAACTTCTGGAGACGAAGCAGGGAAAGCGTGTTTTTGTCTTCCGTGTACCCATCACAGGGGCGCATACCATCGAGGCAAGGAGCGGCGAGCTTTGTGATGCAATTGTCATTCGCAAAGTGGATACGCCGAATCTGGATTACTACATGGGCAATAAGGTCCCTGTGACGAACTGGTTCGATGAAGCGAATTTCAAAACCGATTCCTTCTCTATCCGGGATAGCTTTGGCACGCTGATGGCGCACCCCGAAGCCGGAAAAATTGCTGGGTCTGTTATGAAAGCCCTTCGGGCAAAACGGGGAGAGGTGGCACAGTCCGCCTCCAACAACGCAAATCTGCAAAATATGCTGGCAGGAATGAGCTTTGAAGCCATCCTGAAGAAAGCGGGTGATTCCCTTCCTCCGGATGGGGCGAAGCAGATCAATGAGAAGCTACAACAGATTAAAAAATAAGGTGAAGTTATGCAGGCGCGGAATCTATTTGATTTATGTGGTCGTGTAGCACTGATTACCGGTGCCAGCACCCAGGGCATCGGCAGTGAAGCAGCGAAATTCTTGGCAGAAAACCATGCAAAGGTGTTCCTTATTGCTCGCCGGGAAGATCGACTGAAGGAAATTGCCGAGACAATTCGAAGCTTCGGCGGCGAGGCAGCTTACCATGCCTGCGACGTATCCAGTGAAGAAGCTTGCAAATCGGCGGTAGATCGGTGTGTTGCCGAGTTTGGTAGACTGGATATTCTGGTGCTGGCTGCCGGCATTTCGGGAAAATCTCCCAAAACAACCCAGGAGATGTTTGATACCGAAGTTTACCGTCAGGTGCTGGGAATCAATTTGGACGGAACCTTTTTTATGGTAAAGTACAGTTGGCAGGAATGCGCGAAAAACGGAGTCGGCTCCATCATTATGGTGGATTCTCTGGCGGGATTCAAGGCAGCCGGACATGTGCCCTATACCGCAAGTAAGGGGGCAATTCGCGCATGGACAAAGCTGTTCGCCAAGAAACTGGCTCCCTATCAGATTCGCGTGAATTCCATCGTTCCGGGACTCACGGATTCCGAAATGATTCACCCGGTTGGCATGGATACCATGTTTCAGCAGCACATTGCGCCAAACGCTGCCCACATCCCCCTTGGGCGGCTGGGAACCACTGGGGATATGGCAGCGGGAATCCTGTATTTGGCTTCGGATGCGGCAAGTTGGGTAACCGGACACTGCCTGGTCATTGACGGCGGAGAGTTATGCGGATAGGAGATATCATATGAGTTATATTGGCGATTGGAAGGATTATTTCAAAAATCGGGACTTTGTCCACCAAATTGGATTTTATGCCCCGGATTGGAAGCATTTTGCCCTCAAGCACCATGAACTGTTTGGCTCAGGGCCGTTCTATTATACGACGAATACCTTTGGCCGCCTGATTTATCGGGGCAAGGAAGTGGATGCCAGTGGGCTAAAGTTTCATGCCGCCTACGGTGCCTGGGGCTCCCATACGGTGGAGGTGGTGCAGCAGGAACCGCTGGATACACCAACGATGTTCACGGATGGGAACGATTTGACCTGTGCCGGAATCAACCATATTCACATGTTTGTGGAAGACTTGGCGGAAGCGCGGCATGCCTGCGAAGTGTTGGATATTCCGGTTGTAACCATTGGTTATCCGGATAGGAAAAACGCCCTGGAGAAGGCCAAAGCAACCGGCACCGATCCGGAACTGATTCTGGAAAGCGCGGACAAGCCCAGCTTTATGGTTGTGGATATGCGCCGGGACCTGGGGATGATGGTGCAGCTCATTACCCCCAGAGCCTCGCAAATCCACAATTTGTTGATCAATGCCCGGAAGGGCTGGGATGGGTATACGGATTTGTTCCGAAAACTGGGATGAAGGAATCAAGGGATTACCCATATTCGATTTCTACGGAATTCCCTAAAAAGGAAGGAGCGTGCTATGAATAGATCGGATTTATTCCGCACCAAGTCTGTCTGGAGCCTCATCGCGCAAATGAGCATTCCCGCGCTGGTATCCATCCTGGTGATGCTTCTTTACAACATGACGGATATGTATTTCGTTGCCCGAACAGGGGACGATGACCAGGTAGCGGCGGTGTCCCTGGTAATGCCGGTTTTTACCTTCCTGATGGCGGTCAGTACCATGCTTGGCAACGGTGCCTGCACGCTTATCGCCCAGGCATTGGGCCGCAAAGAAGAACAGATGGCCAGAGTATACTCCAGTCTGTGTATCTGGGGCTGCATCGGCTTCGGCGGGGTGTTTCTTGTGTTATGCTTCCTGTTTTCCGGGCAGCTGCTGACTTTCCTGGGCGTCAATGAGAATGTGTGGGCCTACACGAAAACGTATCTGCTGGTTCTTGCAGCGGGCGCACCGATTATCCTTCTCAATCACAGCTTAGGAAGCATCCTTCGCGGGGAGGGTGCCCCACGTCAGGGAATGACCGGCGGGATGGTATCGACTGCGACAAACATTATGCTGGACCCGATATTCATCAGCGTGTTCGGTCTTGGCGTAGGCGGAGCCGCGGTGGCTACGGTGCTGGGAAACCTGGCAGGGTGTGCCTATTTCCTGGCGTATAAACGGCGACATACGTCCATACTGAACATGCAGCTCCAATATGCGAAACAGAATCTGCGTCTTCTTGGAGGCCTTTTGGGATTGGGTTTGCCAAACGCGGTAAGCAGCTCTCTGTCCGGATTTGCGTCTACTTTCAGTAACCGGTTGCTTGCCGGCCATAGCATCGGAGCTGTAGCCGCAATGGGGGCGGCCGGCAAAGTGACTATGATGATCACAATGGTGCAGATGGGTGTGTGCATGGGTACCCAGCCACTGATGGCTTACTGCCATGGCGCGAAGGATCATGCCCGGTTGCGGGAGACACTGAGAAAGCTGGCTCTGGTAACCTGCGTGCTTGGACTGTCGATGGGTACATTTGCTTTCCTGGCCCGGGAACAAATCATCAGCCTGTTTATCAGCGACGGTGAACTGCGGCATTGGGATGTCACATTGTCACGATTACGATTTGCTCAGCCCCCTTCATGGGGTTCTTTTACCTGGGGATGAACTATTTACAGGCATCCGGAAAGGCACTGCTGGCCACAGTGGTATCTGCCCTGCGGCAGGGTGTGCTGCTCATCCCCTTGCTCTACCTGATGGAGGCCTTGTTTCATTTGGATGGTCCGGCCATTGCCCATGTGGCAGCGGACGTGGCCGCCATTGCCATAAGTGTTGGCTGTGCGATATATGATATAAAAAGAGAGGCACAATAGCTCTGCGTATAGAATTCAGAGGGAAGCAGTACCTGCATTCTGCACCGCATGGGCGCTGAAATTGAAAATGTGAACCAGGGAATCTCCGGGATATCATCTTCTTGAGCAGATTGTATCCCGGGGATTTTTCATTTTGGAATGAGTACCCACATTCTTTTTCCTATTTGTGGGTTCTCATTTCAAAACGAGCCGGGATTCCAAAAGGATGGCAAATTCCTTTTGCTCGGAGTTTCCAATAAGGGCGAGAGCACCCTGTTGGTTGGGGAATCCAAAGGGGACAGCGTTCCCTTGGCGGGAAGCATCCAATGGAGGGCAGCACCCTCCATGGCGGGAAGAATCCAATGAAACCCGCGGTTTCGTGGCACACGACTTTGCGCGCAAAGTCTAGCGTGTTATACCTTTGGCGACCGTGGGTGGCGGAAAGGGGTTGTTCGGGACAGGAACAAGCGCTTTCAGGCAACCAATCGAGTATGAGGGGCTACTATGGCCTCTGCTGATTTCTCACAGTTCGTTGTTACTACGCATTTTTTTCGAGTATGTCTACTTCAAATACGCCTGTGAGACCTCCCCGGGTACTCACACGTTCTTTCCCTCTTTACCTGCCGCATTTACCGTAAATGATTCCGTGTAGCTATTGGGCTTTGTCTTGTCTGGCAAACTCGCCCTCATTTACGGCCTTATATGCGATTTCTGTTCGTCAGACCAGAGTTTTGCCCATTAAGAGACCTTTTAACTCCTAAAATCCGGCTTTCTTCAGATTCCGCCTCACGACGGACACCCTTGCCTTTGGCTAAATCTTCCCGCTACCGGGCGACTTCGGGACTTTCACCCTAGAGAACGTGCGCTCACCGGGCGCACCAGAACGATGAGGCACGGGAGTAACCCTGTGCCTCATTTTTGTGTGATGGAGACGATGATTGAAAAGGGCAAGCAAGAACGCTATAATATGGGCCTGTTGCAAAATACGCCCATGAGAAAAACCACATCGACCATCCCGAAAGGGCTTGGCTTAACAGTGATAAGGAACTAATTTACTTATCAACTGTTAGCTGACGGTT
>ERZ791887.709-NODE-709-length-28492-cov-4.685199_pt1 | contig 28492 bp, 25 predicted proteins | sample MGYA00510157_ERZ791887 | MGnify/ENA primary metagenome ERZ791887 (study PRJEB30046, sample SAMN00792112) | human gut metagenome | study: EMG produced TPA metagenomics assembly of the A metagenome-wide association study of gut microbiota in type 2... | reverse complement strand
TCTTTATCCGCAACGACGAAGGCAAGCCCGTCGCCGCCGAGAACAGGAATCTCCCGTATTTATCGTACACGCAGACATGACCGCAATGAGACCGAATAGAGAACACAGCCATCAACCTTTCGTTTTTTGATGGCTGTATTATCTATCATTTTATGTCCAATAATCCGGACAGTTACTTAAAAATTTTCGATTTACACCACCCGGAAACATCGGCATAAACCTCCTGCCGGTTGATTTCATTGAGGATCTCGTGGCGACCCAGCGGATATATGGTACAGTTCACATCCTGCATACCCGCCTTTTGGAAAGCGGCAGCGGCTTTGCGGACACCGTTTCCGTAGCTGCCTACCGGGTCATCGCCGCCTGCAATGAAGAATACCGGGAGCTGCTTGTTCATGGCAGCCAAATTTTTCGGCTGTTGGATAAAGCGGATGCCACCCAGCATTTCCCGCAGCAGTCCGCCAGTGGCTGTAAAGCCGCACAGCGGGTCTGCCACATAATCACTCACAACCTTCCGATCCCTGCAAATCCAGTCAAATGCCGTTTGCGGATGCTCCACCCGCTTGTTGTAACTGGAAAAAACCAGATTCTGGAGCCGCTCGCTGGCTGTCTGTTCGCCGATTCGATTGCATACAACACTGCATATGGCAACGCCCGTATCAAGTACCGGCTCCGGCTGCCAGCCAGTGCCGCAGATAACTGCCGCAGAGATGCCGCAATCGGGATACTTGCACAGCAATGTGCGGGTCATAAAGGAGCCCATAGAATGCCCCAGCAGCACATAGGGCAGCTCTGGAAATTCCGCCTTGGTGCGCCGCAGCAGTTCATAGCTGTCGTCCACCGCAGTGAACCACCCGCCATGGAAATATCCCTGGATACCACCGCCATTGATGGATTTTCCGTGCCCCATATGGTCTTCTGCCACTACGATAAAGCCCTGGCGATTCATATAATTTGCAAATTCATCGTACCGCTCTACATACTCAGCAATACCGTGGACGATTTGCAGCACTGCCACAGGGGGCTCATCGGGCATCCATCGGCAGACGTGAATCTGTCCGACTCCCTTGGATGCATAGAATTCATCGGTACGCATTGCGCTTACTCCACAACGGTGTAGTCAGCATCGGTAATTGCCTTTTTCAGTGCCGCAAGGTCAGCATTGCCGGTAACCGTAACCGTCTTTGCGGCCAAATCAACAACGGCATCTTCTGTACCGGGAACACTCTTGCAGGCCTTTTCCACTCTGGCCTTGCAATGGCCACACATCATGCCTTCAACCTTAATAACTGTTTTCATTTTTGTTTCCTCCTTTATAATGGGGCACGCTCCTGCGTGCGCAGTTTGATTATCTGCAATAGCCGCATTTTTATCCTGCTTGAAAAAGCGCAGACGCAGTGCATTGGTCACAACAAACACTGAGCTCATGCTCATGGCTGCCGTTCCAAGCATCGGGCTCAGCCGCAGACCAAAGGGGATGAACAATAGTCCCGCCGCAACCGGAATGCCAAGCGTATTATAGAAAAATGCCCAAAACAGATTCTCTTTGATATTCCGAATCGTGGCACGGCTCAGAGCTATGGCACTGCTCACGGCTGACAGGGAGCTGTTCATCAGCACTATATCAGCTGATTCTATGGCGATATCCGTGCCTGCACCGATGGCCATTCCCACATCAGCAGTCACCAGTGCTGGGGCATCGTTGATACCGTCGCCCACCATCAAAACCCGGTGGCCTTCCTCTTGCAGCTTCTTCACTGCACCTGCCTTCTCCGTAGGCAGCACATCGGAAATCACGTGAGAAATCCCCGCCTTGGCCGCAATGGCCTGAGCCGTCTGCTGATTGTCACCAGTGAGCATCACCACGTCCAGGTGGCGGCTCTGCATGGCTCGGACGGCGGAAACAGAGTCAGGCTTCAGCACATCGGCAGCAGCAATCGCGCCAATATACTTGCCATCTTCGGAAGCAAAGTACAGCGGTGTCTTTCCCTGGGCGGCCAAGCTTGAAAAATCCGGGATTGCAACGCCCAATTCCGCCATCAGGCGGTCATTGCCGCCATAATAGCAGACGCCGTCCACCTTGCCGGAAACACCCTTCCCCGGAATGGTCTTAAACGCCTCCGGTTCCGGGAAGTCCATTTTCACTGCCGCCAAAATTGCCTTTGCAAAGGGGTGCTCGGATTTACTTTCCAGGGAAGCCGCAATCCGCAGCAGCGCCTCTTTGCTTGCTGCCTGAGGAAGAACATCCGTCACAGCGGGACGGCCCGTGGTCAGAGTACCTGTCTTATCCAGCACGACAGTGTCAACCCGATGCAGATTTTCCAGTGCCTCTGCGTTCTTAAACAGCACACCCATCTGTGCGCCCCGGCCAGTTCCGACCATGATTGCAACCGGCGTGGCAAGGCCCAACGCACAGGGGCAGGAAATAACCAAAACAGAGATGGCATTGTTCAGGCTGAACTCCATGGAGTAACCCATGAGCATCCACGCAGCAAAGGTCAGCGCGGCAATCGCCATTACAACCGGAACAAAGACACCGGCAATTTTGTCTGCCATTCTGGCAATCGGCGCTTTGGAACCGCCTGCATCCTCTACCATGCGGATAATCTGAGCGAGGGTAGTGTTTTCACCAACCTGGTCGGCGCGGAACTCCAAATAGCCCTCCTGGCTGACCGTTGCAGCGGACACCTTATCGCCCACACGCTTCTCCACAGGCACGCTCTCGCCGGTCAGGGCACTCTGGTCTACGGACGCACATCCGCTGACCACCGTACCGTCCACAGGAATGCTGCTGCCGGAACGGACAATCACGATGTCCCCCACCTGTACATCTTCCACCGGCACTTCAATAGTGGAATCACCCCGCCGGACGCTGGCGGTTTTCGGGCTCAAGTCCATCAGAGCACGGATGGCATCACCGGTCTTGCCCTTTGCCCTGGTTTCCAGGTATTTTCCAAAAGTAATCAGGGTCAAAATCATAGCTGCAGATTCAAAATAGAGATTGTGGCTGTATTCCGAGACAATTTCCATTTCTCCATGTCCCTGTGCCCAGGACATACGAAACAGAGCGGCAACGCCGTAAACCAGTGCTGCAAGGCTGCCAACGGCAATCAGGGAATCCATGTTTGGGCTGCGATGCCAGAGCGCTTTGAGGCCGCGTGTATAATACACTCGGTTAAGGTAAACCACAGGCAACGTCAGGCACAACTGAAACAGCGCGGCAACCACGGCGTTTTGCGTCCCGTGATACCAGCCGGGCACCGGGAACCCAACCATGTGCCCCATGGTAAAATACATGAGAACCACCAGGAAAATGGAAGAACCAATCAGGCGGCGCTTCATTTCCTTCAGGCCGGTGTCCATGGGCGAAGCCGTCTCCTTTTTGGCAGCAGTTCCCTGAAGGACGGCATTATAGCCAGCCTTCTGCACCGCCTGAATCACCAATGCGGACACATCCGTGTCGGAGGATACAACCATGGTACCGGCAAGCAGATTCACATCTGCTTTCTGCACCCCGGGAACCGCTCGGGACACCTTCTCCACCCGGGCGGAGCAGGCTGCGCAGGTCATCCCGGTTACGTTAAATTTCAGAATCATCTAGATTTCCTCGCTTTCTATTATCTTCTATTTGGGGCATTTCGTCAACTGTTTTCTATTGACACGCTCCTGTGTTTTATGATAATATTCTATCACGCAATCACAACATTGCAAGTATGCACTATTTTGTGCAATACTACCCTTTTAGATACCATGGAGGAATCCCATGAGCAAGGATGAAATTTGCCCCGTTGCCACAACACTAGATTTGATCGGCGGAAAGTATAAGGCCTTGATTCTATGGCATTTGGCCGACGGAAGTCATCGGTTTTCTGAGATTCGCAGAATGGTTTCCGACGCGACCCCAAAAATGCTGACCCAACAGCTGAGAGAGCTGGAAGCCCAGGATTTAATCCATCGGGAGGTGTTTCCGGTTGTACCGCCAAAGGTAGAGTACTCTCTTACCGAAACTGGAAAGAGTCTGATGCCCATTCTCATTGCCATGCGGGACTGGGGAGCCGAATATATGCGCCGCAAGAATATGGAGCCATGCTGCTTTATGATGCAGTCTGGAACATCTTCCTGCTGTCACTGATACGCAATGTAATATGAAAGGACTTTAAGTTGATGAGAATAAAGATTATTTCCGACAGTACCTGTGACCTCTCGCCCCAGCTGTTGAAAGAACACGACATTGGTCTGATTCCCTTGATTGTTGTAAAGGGAAACGAGGAATTTCTGGACGGTGTTACCATTACACCCGCCGATGTTTTTGCCCATGTGGCCGCCGGAGGAAATCTATGCTCCACGGCTGCTCGCGGCATATCCGTATTTCAAGAGAAGTTTGCCATGTATGCCAAGGATTATGATGGTGTAATTCATATAAACATTAGTTCTTTCTTCTCCTCCAGCTACCAAAACGCCTGCATCGCAGCAGCAGATTTTGACAACGTGCGGGTTATTGACTCCCGCAATCTGTCCACTGGTCAGGGACTTGTGGTGCTGAAAGCCTGCGAACTTGCCAAAACCGCTACGAATTTGGATGAATTGAAGCGTCAGCTGGATGATTTTGCCCTTCGTGTTGAAGCAAGCTTTGTTATTGATCGGCTGGATTACATGGTAAAGGGTGGGCGCTGCTCCAGTGTTGCTGCACTGGGAGCCAACCTGCTGAATCTGAAACCATGTATTGAAGTGCGCGGCGGCAAGATGTCCGTTGTAAAGAAGTACCGGGGGCATATCGAAAAATGCGTCGCAGCTTACGTGAAAGACCGTCTGAAAGACCGTGATGACCTGGACGATAACACAGTATTCATCACTCATACCGAGATTCCCCAGGAAAATATTGACGCCGCACAAGCCGGGATTGAAAAATACCACCCGTTCCGCCATGTGTACGAAACCGTTGCCGGCTGTACCGTTTCCTGTCACTGCGGCCCCGGCACACTGGGTGTTCTTTTCGTTCGTAATAAGTAATCTTCCAAACCGCTCCTGCCAGGGGCGGTTTTCCTTTGCATTTGTTCTTGTCTTTTGAAACTTCTGTGTTATACTGTTACAGGAAAATTGACAGAAGGCGGAAAATAAAGACATGGATTATCAGACAATACTGAACCTGGCAGTGGATTTGGGCTATGAGCTTTCCATCAGCGGCGCTGAAACCTTCCGCATTGAAGACAGCATGGCCCGGATTGCGGCAAGCTATGGCATAAAAGCGGAAGTGTTCTCCATTCCCAATTATTTGATTGTCAGTATGCTCACAGAAGACGGGAAACCCATCACCCGGATGCGCAGAATCGGTCCTCATGGAAACAATCTGGATGCCGTGGAAAAGCTGAATGCCCTCAGCCGCAAAATTTGCATGGAACACCCTGCCCCTGAAACCGCAATGCAGTGGCTGGAACAGGTGCGCAGTGCCATTCCCTATTACGGCCTTTTTGTTTCTGTCCTGGGGCACTTTTTAGGTGCACTGGGCTATTCCCTTCTTTTTGGTTGTGGCGCAACAGACATGGTGATGTCCGGCCTGTGCGGCATACTGGGCGGACTTTTGAATCGCTTTATGGATAAAATGAAGGTCAACCCGTTTTTTGAGACCATCTTCTCCGCTTTTTCTATGGCACTTCTCGCTTACTGGCTGAACACCCACGGTCTGGTTCAGAATGTGAACAGCGTTGTAATTGGCGCATTGATGATTCTGGTGCCTGGGCTGCTGTTTACCAACGCCATGCGCGACATTATCTATGGTGATACGAATTCCGGCATCACTCGGTTTGTTCAGGTGCTTTTGATTTCCATGGGCATGGCTCTGGGAACCGCTGTGGCATGGAATACATCCGACCTGCTTTGGGGAATGCCGCATAATCTTGTAGAACTGAGCAATCCCCTGCTGGTTACGGCCATCGGCTCGCTAATCGGCTGTATCGGATTTTCCATTTTATTTAACATCCATGGTCCCGGCGGGCTTCTCTGTGCGCTGGGCGGTGTTGTCACCTGGGTCGGCTTTGTGTTGATTCAGCGGCTGGGGGCGGGTGAAATCTTTGCCTATTTTGCCGGTGCATTCTTCGCCTCGGTGTATGCGGAGGTCATGGCGCGTATCCGCAAGTACCCGGCTATTTCCTATCTGGTCGTTTCGCTGTTTCCGCTGATTCCCGGTGCAGGAATCTACTATACCATGTATTATGCCGTTCATGGAAATATGGAGCAATTTGCTGCGCGAGGAACCTATACTGCCGCCATCGTGGGCGTTATGGCAGTTGGTGTCCTGCTGGTTTCCACAATTGTCCGTCTGATATACACCTGGAAGGAAAATCGCAAATAAGAAAGCAACCTCACTCTGAAATCCATCGGAGTGAGGTGCTTGTTATAATTGGGAAAAGACATTGCCCAGGCTGTCGTGAATCACCAAATCTGCATTATCGTCATATGGCGTTAGGTCGCGGTTGATAAGCACCAGCCGATTGCCCCGATAATAACGCAGAAACCCCGCCGCCGGGTAAACTGTCAAGCTTGTTCCGGCGACAATCAGCAGGTCAGCACCGGCAATTGCCGCAACGCTTTTTTCAATGGTTTTCCCGTCCAGGCTTTCCTCGTATAGTACCACGTCAGGCTTCACAATGCCGCCGCAGGTGCAGCGGGGAATATCCTGGACATCCCGGATAAATTCAGCCGGATAGAACTTATGGCATCGGGTGCAGTAGTTGCGAAGTACGCTCCCATGGAGTTCATACACCGTGTGGGAGCCAGCCTTCTGATGCAGCCCATCAATGTTCTGGGTCACAATGGCATCCAGTTTTCCCTCCTGCTCCCACTGCGCAAACTTTTTGTGGGTGATATTGGGTTCAAAACCAAGCGGAAGCATCTTTTCCCGGTAAAACCGGAAGAAATAAGACGGATTGCGCATATAAAAACTGTGGCTGATGATGGTCTCCGGGGGGTACTCAAAATGCTGGTGATATAAGCCGTCCACACTGCGGAAATCCTTAATCCCGCTCTCTGTGCTTACGCCTGCACCTGTGAATCCCACAATATGACAGCTTTCTTTCACCCACTGCCTCAGTGTTTCGATCTTATCCATTCTGTTTCCTCCTCGACTGTATTTTATGTTATATTACAATATTCGCGTCCGCACTGCAACGGGAAATTTTAGGTGTTCGTAATAAATCTCTCCTCAGAAACAGCCAAGGAGCTGCCCCAAATACCCGGACTTTGCCTGGGTGGATAGGCTTAACCGCCTGGTGGAGCTGGCAAAAGATTAGCGCCGAGCTTTCGCCCGGCGCTTTCACGGAAATCAAATTTTGCACATATCCCCAAAAAACAACAACCACCCACATCCGTAGGACTTCAGGAAAGAATGTTTATTCAACTGTATTTGCATGAATTACGCTAATATTCATTTATGGAGTGTTCTCTTGATGTTATCTCTTCCTCAACGAATAAGGTTCTTGTGCAACTCGTCGTAAAATTGATTTCCGTGTTGTAGCTGTATTTCTGCTTGACATCCTGCTCCTGCTGTGTTATTCTCGCACTAAGAGCTTTCGCAAACTCCGCTTCGGGCGTTGCACTGGGACTATTCGTATCAGTGGATTGCGAGGCTTCTTTTTGTACCTTTTATCTCCTATAAACGCTGATAGAATGTACAGTGTCTCGCCTTAATGTCCGCAGCTGTCTGAACTGTATAATAGGCCTTTTCGCCAACACTCTTTTCATAAGGAACTGTTTTGCTGGCTTTTTCTTTCTGGTCTGTTTGGTAACATAGGCTTTCGTTGTTCCGGTAAGAATAATACTGTCCGTGGAGTTAAGTGTGCATTCAATCTTTGTGATATTAGAAACATCGGCCATGGAGGTGCAGTATGGCTTCATTTTGGGATAACTCTTGGGAACACATTGACCCAGCCCGCATTGCAGAATATATCAACGCCTTTAATATGGGCGAGGATGACATCATCTCCATTCTGCGCCGATATGATGCCAAAAGCGTATGTGATGCCGGATGCGGGTGTGGAATTTATGGGTTGAAGCTGGCAAAGTTCGGATTTGCTGTGGGCGGCTTTGATGTTTCAGCCCATGCAGCAGCGATTGCACAGGCCGTAACCGGCAATGATGCGTTCAAAACTGCCAGCATTCTTGCAACAGGCTATGCAGATGGGGAATTTGACGCCGTTATTTCCCGGGATGTGATTGACCATGTTTCTAAGCTTGAAGCAAAGGCAGCCATCAAAGAGCTGTGCCGCATTACAAAGCCAACAGGCATTATTCTCATTACCCTGGATGCCACCGACCAGGAATACGAAGACGAGCCGCACACCGTAACCCAGAACGGCGATTATGTTTTCACCGATGGAAAATGGAAGGGGATGGTTTTTCATCCCTACCGCCAGAAGGAAGTTTATGAGCTAATTCCCGATGGGATGATATGTGAAATCTCAGAGGGCTACGATTCCATGACGATACTGCTCAAGAAGGTGACACAATGACATTTCTGGAAACCAACCGGCTGCGGCTGCGCAGCGTTGAAGCAAAAGATGCAGATATAATGTATGACTATCGGAACAACGAAATCTGCGCCCGGTATCAGCGGGGGCAAGTAACGGATTTTGAAGGCATCTGTCAACTGGTGGAGCGGCGGAAAAATGATCAAATGTCCACAGAAGCACCTTTTCTGGTGGCAGTTGCACTGAAAGAAACCGATGCCATGATTGGTGAAATTGTGGTCATGCCCCAGGAGGGCAACATCAGCCTGGGCTACACCTTCTCCTATCGTCATCACCGCAAGGGATATGCCTTTGAATCATTGACCGCCCTGACCGAGCTGCTTCACAGTCGCTGCCCGGGATGGGATTTCACCTGCTTTGTAGAGCCGGAAAACGCTTCCAGCATTGCGCTGCTGAAAAAATTGGGATTTCAGCAGATGGGCTATCTCCCTTCTAAAAAGTCCCTGCTGTTTGAAAAATGGATGTCACCGGAGATGAAGGCAGAAATCGCGCAGGCGTTAACCCCCTGCTGACGGGAGGAACGTGATGGAATTCCAGCGCATCAACGCATATGAAGATGCCCGCTTCTCAAAAAAGGTATTGTTTCAGCATGGATGCTTTCTTGCAGATGATAAGCCTTATGAAATTGAAATCATTTCTGATTCCGAAGCTGTTGTCCGTGGGGAGGATGCCGCAATATACCCTCAAGTGATTGAAGAATTTCGCTTTTACACGCCTCATATCACCATTTTTTATAACACCGAGCGACAGGTGATAAAACAGTATCCGGCGGTACAGCTTCTGACCATCCCATTAGAAAGCATCCAGCCGTCGCAGTTTTATGTGGATGAAAGCAAAATAGCCGCTGTCCGCACCTTTCTTCAGAAACCGGAGGACATCATCATCCAGGTACTTCCCCATGACGGAAGATACATCTCCCTGGATGGACACACACGGCTCTACTACGCCGCAATGATGGGCTGGAATTTTGTCCGGGCCGTCGTCTTGCCCCCAGAGGATTACATTTTCAAATTTGTGGAGGAGGCGCACAACCGCGGTATCTTCTCTCCCAAAGACATGACGCTGCTTCCCCATGCGGCGTATGAGACGCAGTGGAATGGATTTTGTGATTCATTCTTCGCAGAAGCAGCTTTCCACTCAGAAGAATAAAACACCCGCCAGGAAAAAGCGCCGCCTTCCAGCAGATGTTGGAGGGCGGCAATTTTTTATTCCTTTGTTTCCATCAAAGCAGCAATTTCCTCTTTGCCGGGCATAACACGCAACGCACCCTTTCTGGTGGTGACAATGGCAGCTGCTGCATTTGCAAAGGTGAGCATCCGGGTCAGCTGTTCGCCGGTATATTCCCCCATCCCCCACATCAGAACATGATGCAGCACTGCGCCAAAAAAGGTATCACCTGCACCGGTGGTTTCGATGGTATCCACCTGGAATGCCTTAGCCTCTGCCTGAATGTCTCTGGCGTAGGCACGGCTTCCATCCTTCCCCATAGAAAGAAGAATCAGCTTAATGGCAGGATAGCGCTCCCGAATCCAGGATATGCCCTGATCGTAATCTTCCAACCCGGTCAGCCACTGGATTTCATTGTCAGAGATTTTCAGGATGTCGCAATGGGCTAATCCATAGCACACCTGCTCCTTCGCTTCCTCCAGGCTCCGCCACAGCGGCGGGCGAAGGTTAGGGTCAAAGGAACGCAGCACACCGCACCGTTCGGCTTCTGCAATGGCAGCATAGGTGGCAGAACGCACCGGCTCGTCGGTCATGGACAGGGTTCCAAAATGGAAAATCTTGGCCTGCTGAATCAGCTCAAAGGGAACCTCCTCCTGGCATAGTTGCATATCTGCACCGGGGTTGCGATAAAAGCTGAAATCCCGGTCGCCATCTGCCAACGTATGTACCACTGCCAAGGTTGTATGTACCTTTTCATCCCGGCACAGCCCCTGGGTAGAGATTCCCGTTTCCTTCAAGGCATTTTCCAGCTGGGTGCCAAAGCCGTCTGCTCCCACCTTTCCAATAAAAGCCGTGGAATGCCCCAGCTTCGCCAGCAGCGCCAGCACATTGCAGGGCGCACCACCGGGATTGGCTTCCAGGAGTGGATTTCCCTGCTGGCTGATTCCATTCTGGGTCAAGTCAATCAGCAGCTCTCCCAGTGTAACAACATCATATTTTTTCACCTAATACCCTCTCTTTCGCTCTCTGCGCTTTATGCGCCGAAATGTATCATACCTCAAGACTATATTTCTGGACGGACATCCGCACCGGTGCATCTGTGGCAAAGGAAATCCCCTCTGCATTTCCCGGGGAATAAAGGGTCATCGAGGCGGTCTGCTCTCCATCTCCCACAAACAGCTCTGCACTGTAGCAGTCCAGCAGCAGGCGCAGACAAATCCTTCCATCTTCAAAATATGCCGGGAATTCCCGCACATGGTTGATGTCAAAAGGAAATCCGCTGTAGGTTCTGTCCAGGTGAATGGTACCCTTCTGCGGGAAAAGTGTAATATCTGTATGAAACCCCTCCCCCTTCCGAATTTGCAGCCGGAACCAGCTGTAACACGCCGTAGCAGGCGCAATCTCCAAAATCATATCCAGTACCTTGCCGGAAACGCCAGGCAGGGTAATTTCCTCATGAACGGTCACATTGCGGAATTCCACCTTATTCCTCCGATAGCTGCCCAGTTCCCGTACCGGCATCTGCAGCAGCCGCCCATCCCGGATGGTAAGCTCTCTGGGGACGGTCATCTGCCCCATGAAGTCAAGCCCCGGAATGCGCTGGTGCGCTCCTTCCCAGCTTTGCATCCAGCCAATCAGGATGCGGCGGCCATCCAGCGCTTCCAGCGTCTGCGGCGCATAAAAGTCAAGACCATAATCCACCGCACGGGATACTTCCGGGTGAAAGTGCTTTTCTGCATCTGTAGACCCAATGTGATACACGGTACAAGTACCATTATGGAATTCCATTGTCTTCGCCCGCACTTCCAGCGCACTGTGAATCAGCACATCCCTGCCATCCAGATGAAAATAGTCCGGGCATTCCCACATGGTTCCAAAACGGTATCCACAGGAATACAGGATGCTGTCGCGTACCCAATGAAATCCATCCCTGCTCTCAAAAAGCAAGACATCCCCGCTGCCGTCTTTGCCCCGGTTCACCGCAACTGCGTAATAAACGCCGCATTCCATCCAGATTTTGGGGTCCCGGAAATCCTGGGGGCTGGCACCTTCCGGGAGGCTTTCAGCCGTTATCACCGGATTCCCTTGATATTTTTTATAGTTCAGGCCATCCCCAACGGCGACGCACTGTGTCTGCGCTGCCCCGTTGACACCGGTGTAAAGGAGGAAATGACAGCCATCCGGCATTTCCAATGCGCCCCCGGAAAAGCAGCCATCTTTATCATAGTTGTCCTCCGGTGCCAGCGCCGCAGGAAGGAACTCCCACCGGATGAAATCCGCCGTTTTCGCATGACCCCAGTGCATAGGACCCCACTGGGTGTCGTAAGGGTGGTACTGAAAAAACAGGTGATATTCCCCACGATAGGGCGCAAAGCCATTGGGGTCGTTTATCCATCCTACGCCTCCCGTCAAATGATATATTGGAAGCTGGGGCTTTATTTGGGGACGATGCAGTGCTTCATAGTCCCTCGCTTTTTGCAGTTGTGTCATAGCACCCTCCTATACCGATGTGTGCTTCGTCTCCTTATCGTAACCATATATAACACAGAAAAATATTACTGTCAATGTCCTCCTTCGGAAAATTTCATGCGTAGGAATGTAAGTGATTTTCACCGGAAATAACCCCCCGGGGGGCTTCACAAATAAGGGAAAAAAAGCTACAATGCAAAGACGACAACGTGAAAATTTTGGAGAAAAATACATGAGCCACATTGAGCTGCTTCAGAAGCAGAAAAAAAGAAACTGCACCGTTATCCTCATAATCGCGATTGTCACCGTGTTTATGAGCGTGGTCTGCCTGTTCGTTGGTTCTTCCAATATGACATTAAAGGAAGCTGCATTTGCCCTGTTTGGGAAAGGCACTCCGGCGCAAATCCGAATCATCCAGAACATCCGTCTGCCCAGAGTGCTGGCAGCGGTAATTGCAGGTGCAGGGCTGTCAATTTCCGGCCTGATTATGCAAACAACCCTCAATAATCCCATGGCCTCTCCTTCTACGCTGGGCGTTTCCAATGCGGCGGTGTTTGGTGCGAATTTGTCTATCATTGCCTTTGCGGGGGGATTCCTGTCCACCGGAAATAGTATCCGCTCCTTTGATGCGGGTGCCAATCCCTACGCCACCAGCATGATGGCTTTCATATTTTCTACCCTATCCATTTTGCTGATTCTGGGGCTTTGTACCTTTCAATCCTTCTCCCCCAATGTGGTGGTGCTCTCCGGCATCGCCATTGGTGCGGTCTGGACGGCTGCCACCACCATCTTGCAGTTCTATGCCACCGATGTAGGGCTTTCCGCCGCGGTGATTTGGAACTTTGGCGACCTGGGGCGGGCAACCTATCGAACGGACGGCATTATGTTTGCAATTGTCACCGTCGGCTTTGCGTTCTTCATGCTGATGTCATGGCGTTATAATGCACTGCTCAGCGGTGAGGCGACTGCCAAAACCATGGGCATCAATGTAGATGGATTGCGGTTTGTGTCACTTCTGTTGGCATCTATCATTACAGCGGTGTGCGTTTCTTTTTTGGGAATCATCGGATTTGTCGGCATCATCTGCCCCCATGTGACCAAGAAACTGCTGGGGCAGGATCACCGCGTTACAATCCCTGTCTCTTTCATGAGCGGGAGCCTATTGTTGCTGCTGGCAGATACCCTGTCCCGCAGTATGGGGGGCGGATCCGCCCTGCCCGTTGGGGCGATTACATCTTTGCTTGGTGCCCCCTTTTTTGTTGCCATTATCTTCTCCCGAAAGGAGAACCATTCATGCTAAAATGCGAGAATCTCTCATTCCGCTACAATAAGGGCGGGAAAAATGTCCTAAACAGCGCCTCATTGGAGCTTGGGCAGGGGGAAATTGGAATCGTACTGGGAAAAAATGGATCTGGGAAAACCACCCTCTTTAAAAACATCCTGGGCATTGCCGCCCCTGAAAGCGGCTCCATTTCCTTTGAGCACGAAAATCTATTGAATATGTCCCGCCGGGAACGCGCAAGAAAAATAGCCTATGTGCCCCAGGACATTCAATTTGGTGCGCTGACGGTATTTGATTCCATCCTCATGGGGCGCGTGGCATATTTCGGTCTGAAAGCAAGTCATGAGGACTATGAGGCAGTGGAAAAAATCGTCACGGACATGGGACTCAGTGACTATGCCGGTCGGAATGTCGACGAACTCTCCGGCGGAGAACGGCAAAAAATTGCCATTGCAAGAGCCATGGCGCAGGAACCAAAACTAATGGTATTTGATGAACCGACAGGAAATTTGGACATTGCAAATGAAGAACTGATTTTAAAAGAAGCAAAAAGACTGGCCAAGGAAAAAAAGATTAGTATTCTCTCTAGTCTCCACGACTTGAACCAAGCGCTTTACTTTGGTGACAAATTCTTCTTTTTGAAAGATGGTCAGGTGAAATACGCCGGTGGGAAGGAAATCGTCACAGAAGGGGTCATACGCGACGTTTTTGATGCAACTGTCAGAATTGTCGAGATTGATAATGAAAAAATCATTTTAGGAGGGTATCACAATGAGAACTAAAAGAATTTTGGCGCTGCTCCTGTGCGCTGCTATGTGCCTGTCCATCTGCGTGAGCGGAATACAAGGTGCCTTTGCAGAAGCCGAGGAAACCACTGTCACCGACATGATTGGCCGGGAGGTCACTGTCACACCCGGCAGCTACAAAAACGTTGTCTGCATTGGCGCAGGTGCGCTGAGAATGTACAGCTATATTGGAGATGTCAACCTGCTGTGCGGCGTGGAGGACATTGACAACACTTCCCTTTCTGAGCGTCCGAAAATGTTTGATGCTGTTGCACGCCCCTATGTGCTGGCCTACGGCGATGTGTTCAGCACCCTTCCTTCCTGCGGTGTGGGCGGCCCCATGGCACAGACTGCCGAGGCAGAAAAAATTCTTGCCTGTAATCCTGACATCGTTATCTCTGAATTTGAGGATGTAGAGAAGGAAAATGCACTGCAAGAGCAGCTTGGTGTTCCTGTTATTACACTGAAGGCCGGCGCTCAGGGCGTATTTGATGATGCGTTCTATGGCTCTATGGAGTTGCTGGGCAAGATTTTTAACTGCGAAGATAAAGCAGCGCAGCTAGTGGATTTTGTGAAGGATGAAGCCGAAGAAATCACCGCCCGCACCGCTGACATTTCCGAAGAAGACAAGCCCAGTGTGTACATCTGCGGCCTGGGAAACTGGGGTACCACCAACCACCTGATGACTGCTGAGAAATACGTCTCCTTTCAGGTCGCAAATGTGAAGAACGTATTGGCCGACACCGGTGCGAAGGGTATCCAGCCCATTGAGGAAGAAAAGTTCGTGGAACTGGGCGACAGCATGGACATCATGTTTTTTGATGCTGCCGCGGTGAAAAACATCAAGCCCCTGTACCAAGAAGACCCCACCCTGTTTGACACTTGCAAGGCTTGGCAAAATGGAGAAGTGTATCTGGAAATGGCGTATAATGCCTATTACACCAATTTTGAAATTGCACTGCTGAACACCTGGTTTATTGCTAAAACCGTTTACCCGGAACAGTTTGAGGACATCAATCTGACTGACAAAGCAAACGAAATCACGAAGATGTTCCTGGGGCAAGAGTTGGCAGAGGAAATCTTCGCCTGTCCTTCCAGCTTCGGCGGTTATCAGAGGATTGACACTGCAGCATTCTTTAAATAAAATTTATAATGATTTGGACGCAGTCTTTTTTTGTGAGACTGCGTCCGGCTTAATCAGGAGGTATTTCAGATGGAGAAGCAGGATGTTATTGCTTTTTTTGACCGCTACGCCCCCACCTGGGACGCAAACATGGTCAAAAATGATGAGATTATCAATATTATTTTGGACAATGCCGAAGTCAGAGCAGGGATGGATATTCTGGATGTTGCCTGTGGTACCGGGGTCATGATTCCCTACTATTTGCAGCGTGGCGCAGCATCTGTCACCGGAATTGATATTTCCCCGGAAATGGCAAAAATAGCTGCCCAGAAATTCTGTAATGCGGAAAGCGTGCAGATTATCTGCGGAGATGTGGAAGCGTATCCCTTTGAGAAAAAATTCGATCGAATTGTAGTGTATAACGCTTTCCCCCACTTTCCAAATCCAAAGCTGCTGATTCGCACACTGGCCGGACTTCTGAAAGATGGCGGACGGATGACCATTGCCCACGGAGCCTGCCGGGAATCCATTGACAACCACCATTCCGGTGCAGCCAGCAAGGTGTCAAACGGACTGATGGAGGCTGAGGAACTTGTAAAACTCTTTAACCCTCATTTTACGGTGGAGGTGATGATTTCCAACAGCCGGATGTATCAAGTCAGCGGTGTCAAACATTCTCCCCTGACCCACAGCCACGGCGGCATCACCCACACCCATTCCCACGGGGATGTTTACCACGAGCACAAACCCATTAGCGGTGCAACGCCGATTCAGGAGCTGCTGGTGATGATGCGCTATCTTGTCAGTCACAATGATGCCCATGCCCAGGAGGTTGCCACCCTCGCTTCTCAGCTCCACGATGCCGGAAAAGACGTAGCCTACGAGGAAATCATGGATGCAGTGGCAGATTTTGATATGGTCAATGCGAAGCTGGATGCCATCCTCTGCCAGTTGATGGTGGAAGAATCCTGAAAAGCGGACAGCACGGCAGTAAGAGAAATTCCAAACGGGGCAGAAAGCAAGGAGAACAACATACATGACTGAACTTGATATTGAAAGCCGTATCATGCGCTACTGGACAGCCCGCTCCCACGATTTTGGAACCGTGCGAAAAAATGAGCTGGGCAGCGCCATGGGCAGGCGTTGGCAAGAAGAACTGCAGTCTCACCTTCCGAATGGCAGCGGGCTTCACATTCTGGATATTGGAACCGGCACCGGTTTTTTTGCAATTCTCATGGCAGCGCTGGGGCATCAGGTGACGGGAATCGACCTGACCCCCGCCATGCTGGAGGAGGCCCGCGCCATTTCAGAAGCAATGGGGCTTTCCATCACCTTCCGGGAAATGGATGCCCAGGCGCTGGAATTTGAGGATGAATGCTTTGACGTGGTGCTCAGCCGCAACCTGACCTGGACACTGCCGGAACCGGAAACAGCTTATGCGCAGTGGTTCCGGGTGCTGAAGAAGGGCGGTATTCTTATGAATTTCGACGCAGACTATGCCGCCAACGTCCGCAGTGAAAGCACTCAGAACCGGAGTGTTGCTCCGGACAGCCCCTATGGGCATGTTGGCATGACGGCGCAATTACAGCAGGAAAATGATTCCATCACCCTGGCAATGGACATTGGTCAGCCTCGCCCCCAGTGGGATGAACGGGTGCTGAAAAGCCTGGGCATCCGCTCCTGCCAGACAGACCTGACTGTGGGGAAGCGGATTTTGGGAGACGCTGACCTTGTAAATGCGCCAATGTTTGGTGTTTATGCAGTCAAATGAATATTTTATCCCCCCAGGGGGCTTCTTTGGGGGGATTTTCTATGCTATGATGAATTTATCAGTGATGGGCAGAAATAACCCTCTGTCTGTCAAGGAAGCACGATGATTGGGGAAAGATAGAATGAATCAGTTTGCAACCTATGAAGACGAAAACATCCACTACTGGACAAATCGCTCCTCCGGCTACTCCAGCGTGAACCAGGAGGAGCTGGCTTCCCAGCAGAAAAACGTCTGGGGCAGGCAAATCTCCGGCCGTATTGCCGCCCGATTTCCCGGCAGGAAGCCGGAAACTATCCGCGTTTTGGATGTTGGAACCGGCCCGGGCTTCTTTGCAATTATTTTAGCGCAGATGGGCTATCAGGTGACCGCTGTGGACTACACTGCCTCTATGCTGGAAGAAGCGAGGCACAATGCTGGTGCCTTTGTAGGACGCATTCAGTTCCGGCAGATGAACGCCGAAGCGCTCTGCTTCGCCTCCGACAGCTTTGATGTGGTTGTGACCAGGAACGTAACCTGGAATCTGCACAATCCTGAACAGGCTTATGCCCACTGGACCCGAGTACTTGCCCCCGGCGGCCTGCTTTTAAACTTCGATGCCAACTGGTACCGCTATCTCTGGGATGAGGAGGCAAAGCAAGGCCATGCGCAGGATCGTGAAAACCTGGCAGCCTCCGATGTACGGGATGAAAATGCAGGAACGGATGTGGATGCCATGGAGGCAATCGCCCGGCAGACCCCCCTGTCCCGGCAGCATCGCCCGGCCTGGGATTTGGATGTGCTGCGCCGACTGGGCATTCAGGCCAGTGCCGATGAAGAAATCTGGCGGGAGGTCTGGACAAAGGAGGAGCGCATTAACAACGCCTCCACCCCCATGTTCCTGGTAGAAGGCCGAAAGCGCAGCTGTGGGAAACGTAACGAGGTATCGATTTGAGAAAATACATAGCCAAACATCTGTTGCAGCTGATTCCGGTGCTGCTGGGCATTACCTTTTTATCGTTTGCCATGATGCATGTGGCGGGCAGCGACGCCGTTACGGAACTGTACGGTGACAAAGGTGCTGTGTCGCAGGAAATCATTGCAGCCAAGCAGGCGGAGCTTGGACTTGACCGTCCGTTTCTCATCCAGTATCTCTCCTGGCTGAAGGGATTGCTGACCGGAGACATGGGCGTGAGCTATGTCTCCGGAAAAAACGTGTTTGACACCTTCGTCTCCAAGCTTCCGGCAACGCTGCTGCTGACGGTGCTTTCCGTTGTCGCAACCGTTGTTATTTCTATTCCCCTTGGCGTGTGGGCGGCCGTGAAGCACAATCAGTTTACGGACTATTTTCTTCGCTTTTTCAGCTTTGTCGGCAACAGTCTGCCCAACTTTCTCGTCGCGCTGCTGCTGATGCAGCTTTTTTCCATCAAGCTTCACTGGCTCCCCGTTATCTCCAAGGGACTCAGCGTGCAAAGCGCTATTTTGCCCACCCTGACGCTGGCCATCTCCATGTCTGCCAAATACATGCGGCAGGTTCGGATGGCGGTACTGGAGGAGCTGAATAAGGACTATGTTCTCGGTGCCCAGGCCAGGGGTGTCCGCAGCCGGGTGACGCTATGGAAAAGCGTCCTGAGATCCGCTATGCTGACCATTATCACGCTGCTGTCCCTGTCCATCGGTAGTCTGCTGGGCGGCACAGCCATCATTGAAAGTATCTTCATGTGGGACGGCGTGGGCAAGCTGGCTGTGGATTCCATCACCATGCGCGATTATCCCCTAATTCAGGCTTATGTGGTATGGATGGCAGTGATTTATGTGGTGGTCAATCTGATTACGGACTTGCTCTACCATGCGCTCGACCCAAGAATTCGACTGGGGGTGCGCAAGGAATGAAAAAAACGACCATAAGAACGCAAAAGATCCGGCGCGGCAATGTGCGTACACGACTGATTCTTTTTGGCATCCTCGCGCTTCTGCTTGTGGTGTGCGCCTTCTTTTCGGAATACCTGACCCCCTATGACCCCTATCTACAGGATTTAAGCATTGCAAAGCAGTCGCCCAGCCGGGCACATCTGTTGGGTACCGACCGCTATGGGCGGGACATGCTTTCCCGGGTCATTGCAGGCAGCCGCGCCAGCATTTTCTCCACGCTGGTTCTCGTTGCCGTTACCACCACCATTGGAACGGCCGTGGGGATGATTTGCGGCTGGAACGGCGGCTGGCTGGATACGTTGCTGATGCGCATCTGCGACGTGTTTCTGGCATTTCCAGGGCTGGTGTTTGCGCTGGCCGTTGCCGGCTCTCTCGGCGGCGGTCTGCAAAATGCAATCATCGCCCTGGCGGCAATCTCCTGGCCAAAATACGCCCGGCTTGCCCGAAGTCAGACTCTTTCTCAAAAGGAAACCCATTGGATGAAAGCAGTCCGCCTGTCCGGCAGCAGCACGTTAAAAATCATCCTCCGGCACATTCTGCCAAACATCATCGGCTCCATTCTGGTTACCTCCATGCTGGACATCGGCACAATGATGATGGAGCTGGCAGCGCTGAGCTTTTTAGGATTGGGTGCCAAGCCGCCCACTGCCGAATGGGGCAGCATGGTCAGCGACACCCGAAGCCTGATGGCAACTTGTCCCTGGATTCCCTTCAGTCCCGGTGCTGCTATTTTTCTTTCTGTTATCATCTTTAACCTGCTGGGCGACACCATCCGGGACTATGCCGACCCCAAAAGCCGGAGGTAGAAAATGGAAGAATTTCTCATCTATGACCATGTAGATATTTCCTACCTCGGTAAACCGGCTGCGGAGGATGTGAGCTTTTCCCTGGCTCCCGGCGAGATTCTGGGCATTGTGGGAGAAAGCGGCAGCGGAAAAAGCACGCTGCTGAAAGCGGCGATGGGGCTTCTGGGCAGCGAAGGCTGCATCACCGGAGGTGACATCCGCTACAAGGGGAAACATCTCCCCAGCTTGCCGCCAAAGGAGCTTCGGAAGCTCAACGGAGCGGAGCTGGGCTACATCTTTCAAAGCGCGGGCAGCTCCTTTTGCCCTATCCGCACAGTGGGCACACAGCTGTATGAAACCATGAAAGAACACCGTAAAATCTCCAAGGCAGATTTTAACGCGCAGGCTTTGGATCTGCTTGCAAGGCTCGGCTTTGAAAACGGAGACCAGATACTAAAAAGCTACCCCTTTGAGCTTTCCGGTGGAATGCAGCAGCGGGTGGGAATTGCGGCGGCCATGCTGCTAAACCCCAGTGTGCTCTTTGCCGACGAGCCAACAGCTGCCTTGGACGTAACGATTCAGAAGCAGGTTGTAGAGGAGATGCTGATGGTGCGAAAGACCTTTGGAACCGCCATTGTTTTGGTTTCCCACAGTCTTGGCGTTATTGGTGCGATGGCGGACAAGATTCTCGTGCTGAAGGACGGGAAAACCGTGGAATACGGAAGGACGCAAGCAGTTCTGGCCAACCCACAGGCTGAGGATACGAAGGCCTTGCTTGCCGCTGTCCCGAAACTGAGGAGGTGAACAAATGGAACCAATCCTGCGGGTTGAAGGCCTGACCAAAACCTTTTCCAGACAGGGGCAGATGGATGTTTCCGCCGTAAAGGGCATCAGCTTTTCGCTGTTTCCGGGTGAAAAGCTTGGCATTATCGGAGAAAGCGGCAGTGGCAAAACCACCGCAGTGAATATGATTACGCGGCTGCTGGATGCCACCTCCGGCTCCATTTTTCTGGAGGGTGAAGATATTACAACTGTAAAAGGAGCAGCACTGCATAAGGTCTACCGGAAAATGCAAATGGTTTTCCAAACTCCAACAGATTCCTTTGACCCCCGCCGCACCTTGGGCGACGGCATTGGAGAGAGTCTGGAAAACGCCGGGTTCTCCAAAAAAGAAACTCAGAAAAGGGTTGGAATTCTTCTGAAAGAATGCGGCTTATCAGCAGACTATGCGCAGCGCTACCCCCACCAGGTCAGCGGCGGCCAGTGCCAGCGAGCAGCCATTGCAAGGGCGCTGGCAATTAAACCAAAGCTTTTAATCTGTGATGAGGCTACCTCTGCGCTGGATGTGACGGTACAGAAGGAAGTCATAGAGCTGCTGAACGAGCTGAGCGCCCAGCAAGGCAAAAATCTCTCCATTCTTTTCATCTGCCATGATATCTCCCTGGTGCAGCAGTTTTGCGACCGGGTACTGGTAATGTACCACGGAGAAATTCTGGAAGAAGGAACGCCGGACGAAATTATCCGTCACCCGAAAAACGCTTACACCCGGCAGCTTATCGACAGCGTTTTATAATGTATTATCAAATAAAAACAGAAAGGAAGCAAAGCAATGAAAAAAATACTATCCACCCTCCTGGCGGTATGCCTGAGTGCCAGTCTTGTGACTTTGGGCAGCCTCAGCACCACCGCCCAAGCTGACAGCAGAAAAACCATGGTCATCGGTGACACCACCTTTAATTCCGAAAACTGGGAGGAAACCGTTGACCCTCACCGCACCTACAACGGCTGGGCATGTATTCGTTACGGCATCGGCGAGACTCTGGTACACTACACCGACACCATGGAACTGGAACCCTGGCTGGCAAAGTCCTGGGAAAACGACGGTGACTGCACCTGGACAATTACACTGCGGGATGACATCACCTTCTCCTCCGGCAGGAAAATGGACGGTGCGGCGGTAAAGCAATGCCTGGAGCATTTGCTGGCAGTCCATGACCGCGCCCCCAGCGACACAAAAATTGTGGACATTCAGGCTGACGGTCAAGTGCTGACCCTCACTACCAGTGAACCGAATCCCGCCCTGATGAATTATCTGGGCGACCCCTACGGCTGCATTATCGACGTGGATGCCAGCGATTTTGATGCCGGCATTGTGGCCGGTACCGGCCCATATGTGGTGAAGGAGCTGGTCACCGACGACCATCTGACCCTGATTCCCAACGCCAGCTACTGGGACGGAACCCCAAAGCTGGACGAGCTGACCATCCGCACCCTGTCCAATGGCGACACGCTGTCCGCCGCCTTACAGGCCGGGGACATTGACGCGGCCTATGGCATGGCCTATGAAGCATATCCCAATTTTGAAATGGGCGGATATCAGTTTTCCGCCATCCAGACCTCCCGCGTCTTCTTTGGATGCATGAATATGCAAAGCCCCATCATGCAGAATGATGCCGTCCGCGAAGCCATTGCCATGGGAATTGACAAAGAAAGCTTTGTCGCTGTGCTGCTGGATGGGCATGGTGCTGCCGCAAAGGGTGCGTTCCCAGACGGCTTCTCCTCCTTTGGCGGTGAGCATGTCACTGCCCAAAGCTATGACCCAGAGGCTGCCAAAGCCACGCTGGAGACCGCAGGATGGATAGATACCGACGGAGACGGCATCCGGGAAAAGGACGGCACAAGGCTCGTCATCCGCTGGCTGACCTACCCCAGCCGTCAGGAGCTGCCGCTGCTGGCAGAATATGCCCAGGCAAGTCTGCGGGAAATCGGCATGGAGGTGGATATCAACTGCACCGCAAACCGGCGGCAATTTTTGGCCGATATGTCCAGCTTCGATATCTACGCCTCGGCTCTTGTCACCGCACCCTCCGGTGATCCGCAATATTTCTTCACCACCAGCTGTGTGCCCGGTATGAGCTACAATTTCGGTGCCTATGACAACCCCGAAGTCACTGCGCTGATTGAAACGTTGTCCAGAGAATTTGACATGGAGAAACGCGCCGAAATCGCGGTGAAGCTGCAGCAAATGATACTGGATGACAACGCCTATATTTTCTGCTCTTTCCTGCAAATGAATATGATTTCTAAGGATTCCGTGAAGAACTACACAGCTCATGCCTGTGACTATTATCAGGTCACCGCCAGCTTGGATATTGACTGAGATACAGCAGGAAAATCGAAATCCCTTTGGCATCGCAGTTTCATAACCTCTTTTTCAATTTTCGCAGAGCTATTGAAAAATCCCGATTCATCCTGTATAGTGGATGAAACCGTGCGGGTTTCGCCGCCCTTCGGCGCTGAATCCATTCAAAAGCAAACGAGTTTTTGAAAAAGATGAAATTAGATATTGTCGGAAATTGCCCATTTTTATATTGCTATAATTCTAAATAAGCCTTCATATTACTAACTTCCTGAAACCTTTCTGCCATGTATTTCTGCTTTATGGCGGTTTGGTGCGGAATTGGTGCGGTAAATGAGGTACAGTGGTGCGTAAAAGCCGGTGTATCACGATTGGATGATACACCGGCTTTGCTTTATTCTCGCATAACTTTTCCCATCAAGCATATCGCGCGCAAGACATTCTGCCGAACAGAAGCGAGATAGCGTTCCTTGATCTCTATCTTCCGCACAATTCCGTTTAAAGCGTCCTTGCATTGTTTTGTGTTCTTTGCTACTATAAAGGCAGAACTGCGTACTGTCTAACAAATGGGGTGCAGTTCAAAAAACGGTCTGTCGATTTTCTTGTTTAAACGCATCTGATCGCAAAAAATCCAAACGCTATTGAAAGAATCTAGGTTTTATGGTATACTGAACTATCATAATAAAATTGGTTTTCCTGACCCCAGGAGATACCTGTCAGATAAGGAGATTTTGAAAATATGAAATTAGGTATCGTCGGGCTGCCCAATGTGGGCAAGTCCACCCTGTTCAACGCCATTACCAACGCAGGTGTGCCTGCGGACAACTACGCATTCTGCACCATCGACCCCAACGTTGGTGTGGTTTCCGTGCCCGACGAGCGGCTGGATTGGCTGGCGCAGCTCCACGACCCCAAAAAAGTAACGCCTGCTGTGATTGAATTCGTGGACATTGCAGGTCTTGTGAAGGGTGCTTCCAAGGGCGAAGGTCTGGGCAACAAGTTCCTGAGCAACATCCGCACCACCGATGCCATTGTACACGTGGTGCGCTGCTTCGAGGATTCCAACGTGACCCATGTAGAAGGCTCCACCGACCCGCTGCGGGACATTGACATCATCAATCTGGAACTGGTCATGGCTGACATCGAGATGGTGGAACGCCGGGTGGACAAGTGCCAGAAGGCGGCAAAGGGCGGCGACAAGCGCTTCCTACACGAAGCAGAGGTATTCACCGAGCTGCTGGCTCACTTAAACCAGGGTAAACTGGCGCGCACATTCGACGGATCCGAGGAAGACATGGCGCTGATTGCCACCAGCGATTTGCTGACCCTGAAAAAAACCATTTATGTGGCAAATTTGGGTGAGAACGAGGTCAATGAGCCGGAAAGCAACCGGCACTATCTGGCAGTCAAGGCTCTGGCAGAGCAGGAAGGCAGCCAGGTGCTGCCCATCTGCGCCAAGCTGGAGGCAGACATTGCAGAGCTGGACGACCCCGAGGAAAAGGCCATGTTCATGGAGGAGCTGGGTGTCAAGGAATCCGGCCTGGATCGGCTGATTAAGAGCAGCTATGCGCTGCTGGGTCTGATTTCCTTCCTGACCGCCGGCAGCGATGAGTGCCGTGCCTGGACCATCAAGAACGGCACCAAGGCCCCCCAGGCCGCCGGCAAGATTCACACCGACTTCGAGCGGGGCTTTATCCGTGCTGAGGTCATTGCCTTTGAGGATATGAAGGCCTGCGGCACCATGGCAAACGCCAAGGCCAAGGGTCTGGTGCGCAGCGAAGGCAAGGAATACGTCATGAAAGACGGCGACATTGTAAACTTCCTGTTCAATGTGTAAAATTTTCCCTGGCTCATGTTGATGTGAGCCAGGGATTTATTAAATAATTTTCATTTCAATCAAGTAACGAATGCAAACCAAAACAGTCAGATGCACCGGATAGAACAGGTAAAAAGCCCACTGCACCACCTTGCTGCCGGATGCTTTCTTGCCGGAATAAAGGCCAATTGGAATCATGGCAAAGACAGCAAAAATCTCGATGGGAACCATAACCCCAAACACCAGCAGTTTCGCACTATTCATCACCCAGGCAATCACCGCCAAGCAGCCCGTCTGAATCCATAAGTGTCCACGGGTCAGGCTGAACATCAGCACCATCAGCACCCCGAAGCCGCCGTAATCCGACTTGAACAGCTCCCCCAGAACAATGCCCCCAACCATAATCAGCAGCTTGACCACATTGTTTTCCGCCCGCCGAACCGCCTCCAGCGTCAGAAAACCCACCAGCAGCGTTACCATCACGCTTTGAGTTTCCAGCGTCAGCTGATACCGGAACGCCAGGTCATAGGGAATTTCCGACAGGAGCATTCCAATCAGCAGCCGGAGTGCATATTTCTGGGGGTTTTTCGTATAATAAGCCCCCTCTGCCAGCAAAAAGCAGAAGATGGGGAAAGAAATTCTGCCAATTATGCGCAGGGGTAAGCCAGACTCTGTCATGCTGTTTCCCACCAGCATGGCACCAATGTGATCCAGCAGCATCGTCACGCAAGCAATGACCTTGAGCGTCTCCTGGGACAGTCCTCTTTTTTCCATTTTGCTCACCTCCCCCCTATGATACAGGAAGCCGGGGCATAATGCAACAAAAAAGTACCGCCATCATTTCAATTTTCAGCTTGCTTTTTTAGGAATTCTTGTGTATAATACCTCTTGTATCCGGGTGTAGCGCAGTTGGTAGCGCGCCTGCTTTGGGAGCAGGATGCCGCAGGTTCAAGTCCTGTCACTCGGACCATGCAGAGTGTCCTTATAGGATCTGAGTATCCTGTAATGGACACTCTGCTTTTTTATTTCCCGAAAAGTTTTTAGCTGGTGCCTAAATTCCCGAAAAATTATCCATCACTTCCAATATAGTTCTGAATCAAGCATTTTTCTCGAAAAAAGACGTGAAAAGTGCTTGATTTTTTTTGCTGACGTATGATATAATTAGGCTATACGTCAATTAGAAAGCAGGTGCTGTCATGGCATTGGATAAAACGGTACAGGTAGAACTTCCAGAACATGGAATAGCATATAAAAAGATTTCAGGGAAGACCTATGTCTATTATGTAACGGCAACATATCGCAACGAGAAGGGACAGCCTACCTGTGACCGGTCGTCTATTGGGCGTTTGGATGAAGAAACCGGAAAGCTGATTCCAAACCGGAATTATTATGAGATATATTTAAAGAAGCCAATGCCCGCGACAAAGGCAGTGAAGGCGCATGGTGTTTCAGATGTGTTTGAGAAGGTCAGTAAAAAGCTTGGGGTAACGAAGTCCGTAGTGCGCTATTTTCCAGAAAACAGCCGAGAAATGCTGACAGCGGCGCAGTATATGCTCAGTGAAGGTAATGTCATGTACTACATTGACGATTATACAGAAACACATAAAACCGCTGAAAATGGGAATTTGAATGACAAAAAATGCAGCGAAATGTTTGAATCTCTCCGGGAGGAAGATATGCAGCTGTTCTTCCGTGACTGGATGAGGCACAAAAAGCAGACGGAATATCTGGCCTATGATGTCACCAGCATTTCTTCTTACAGCGAAAATATTCGAGAGCTGGAATGGGGATATAACCGGGATAAAGAGAAACTGCCGCAAATCAATATGGGGATGTACTATGGTGAGGAAAGCGGTTTGCCGCTATATTACAGAATTTACCCAGGCAGCATCTCTGACAAGACACATCTAAAGTACATGGTCGCGGACAATGAGTTTATCAATGGGAAACGCACCCGATTTGTGATGGACAGAGGTTTCTACAGTAGGGAGAATCTGCAATATCTGACCGAGAGTGGGTATCGCTTTGTGATTGCTCTGCCTGATAGCTTGAAATATTGCCGGGAGCTTGTGAGCGAACATGGTGCGGAAATTGTGAACCACTCGGAATTTCTGCTGGGCCTGGGACTTCCCTATGGAAAGAGCTATGAGTCAATGGCCTTGGGCTTCCGCATGAAAATACACCTATACTATGATCCAGAAAAAGCGCTGCGAGAAACGTCGGCCCTTTATGCTCTGCTAAATGCTCAGGAAAATGACCTGAAAAGCATGGAAGAACCACCGGACAAGAGCCTACATTATGACAAATATTTTTATATAAACCGGTCGAAAGATGGAAAACTCGGATATATTCGTAACTTTAAAGCCATTGACGAGGCGCTGAAATATTGTGGTTTTTTCCTAATAGCGGAAACGGATTTCAAAAAAACGACAGCGGAGATTCTGGACATCTACCGCTGCCGGGACACAATTGAAAAGAGCTTTGATGATTTGAAAAACGGATTGGATATGAAGCGTCTGCACATTCATACTTCTGAAACTGCCCAGGGGAAAGTGTTTGTCTCATTCCTTTCATTGATTGTGCGGGCTTATCTGCTGAGACAGTTGAAAGACTATATGCTGCAAAATGGCCTGACGCTCAAGAAGATTCTGTTGGAACTGGACAAAATAAAGACGATCCAGTACCCGGGCAGCGACGAAGAACGGCTTCTGAATCCGCTGACAAAACGCCAACGGGAGATTTATGAGCTGCTGGAGATACCTGTACCCGGGTGTATAGGGTAATTCTGGGAGGAATTAAGGCTGGTGCAGATCATGAACGCTATGGAAAAGTAAAATGGACACGGCAGATTAACCTCCAATCGGCTACCGTGTCCCTGCAAGTCGTCATCAGTTTGTGCAAGCGCAAAGAAACGGCGGCTCTGAAATTCAAAGCCACCGTTTCATATAGGCGTGTTGATGGGACTGCTGTACGACGGCTTTTTTGCCGTCGTGCAGCAGATTTGGCAGAGTTAGTGCAACGCTTTATTTCAGGTTATAGTTAATTTATTCATACTTCTTTCCAACCACATATATTGGCAGCAGCACACCGCAAAGGAACATAGCCAAGAAAACATATTCCCCTATGTTTTCCCATACATCTGCTACAATGCTGCCCGCCACGATGTTGATAATCGGGAACAGTATCATACACAGGCACAAACTCAAGCGGAGAGTTCTCACAATATGTGGCCAGTTGCGATTATTGAATTTTACTCCCGGCACATTCATGTGGAATGGGCCATCGTAAAAAATGTTTACACTGTTTTCATCATAAAAGCTTGATAACTTAGTGCGGACGAAGCAGCAAAAGTACGCGCCGAATACCGCACTTAGAAGCGCAAGCGTTTCCAAGGTCTCCATGCAGGGCTGCGCCGTTGTATAGTTCAGAAATGTACCGATACAACAAATCAAAAGGGAAAATCCGTAAAAGACAATCCACTTGCTCTTTACATGATATGCCCTTTCAGGGCTTTCGTCCGCATAAGTAATTGCTGTCTTGACGATATCCTCGACTTTATCCGGGTTTAGCGTATCATCTTGCTGCATTCTCTCACACATCAGAAGTTCCGTTACGGAAACCTCCAGCAGATTCGCCAGCGGAATCAGCAATGCTGTATCAGGCAAACTGGCTCCGGTTTCCCATTTGCTGACTGCCTTATCAGATATACAGAGCTGTTCGGACAG
>ERZ791887.702-NODE-702-length-28658-cov-11.557914_pt1 | contig 28658 bp, 31 predicted proteins | sample MGYA00510157_ERZ791887 | MGnify/ENA primary metagenome ERZ791887 (study PRJEB30046, sample SAMN00792112) | human gut metagenome | study: EMG produced TPA metagenomics assembly of the A metagenome-wide association study of gut microbiota in type 2... | reverse complement strand
AACTTACCAAAGTTGAAGTACCTGGAAAGCAGGGCAATCCTTCAACGTTCAAATACTATCATCATATGAATTCTGACCCCTCTAAAGCTGATACTGATGGGGATGGGCTGGACGATATGGAAGATTTTGATCCAACCAAACCTCTATCGAATGATGAACGAAATATATATGACTTTTTCAATAATGCAGAAGATTATGAAATAAGATATGTACTTGAAAATCCTTGGATACAGCAGTTAGGTACGCTCAAAGGCATAGAATGTGTTAAAATTTGCAGGAAACATTTAGTTGATCGAGACCTTAAGAAAATCGAAAATGAGATGATTACTGCAGGTATAATGTCAAATCCAAAAAACGGAAAGCCTATAGATAAAATAATGCAATTTTTGTGCGGACATTATGGGAACCCTTCCACAATGCTGTTCTCCGAGTATGAATTGTATAAAAATAATATGAGCTTCTCTCAACTCATTGAACTGTCTTGGAATGTATGGAGCAATGATATGAAAATGGTTGCTCAAATATGGCTGTTTAATGTTTCCAGTTTGATTCAGCAAGGTTGGGCTGAATGGGATTATTCTTCAGATTATAAGTTGTCTTTAGAACAAGAACGGACATTAAGTAATGTCGTCAATGCAAAAAGAATGGGTTTATTAAGAGGTGATACAAAAAGATTAAATGCTAATGAAAGGAAAGTTGTTGGTGAATTATTAGAGGAAGGTAGATCAATTGAAGTGTTGCCAGAAGGTGTGACAAGTTCTCCTGATTTTGTGGTGGATGGTTTGAAAACAGAACTAAAAACTCTTAAAAATCACAATTTGAATACCACATTAAGTAAAATTGATAAAGCTTTTGGCAAACAAGGAGCTGACGCTTTAATTTATGATGTTCGTCCTGGTGGACTTACAAAATTAGAAGTCGAACAAATATATCATCGTGTATGTGGTAAATATAACGGTGGTATTCCTGGCATAATTGAATTTTGGACAATAGAAGGAAAAGTAATATATAATACATAGGAGGGATGAAAATGAGAGTATATTGTCGATGTGGAAATATGCTTACAAATCAGCTTGACCCTAACGATACGGAATATTATGTTTATTCAGACAGAGAATGGTGTGAGATACAGAAAAACGAATACATACACGTTTTGGACATTCCCTATCCTCGCTATAATGTTTGGCATTGCGAAAAATGTGGCAGAATAACTTTGTTTGATGATTCTTACAATTTAGTAAAAGTATATAAGCCGGAAGAATAGTCGTTTAAGATCATAACACAAACTTTGCCCTCGGAGAACAACATTGAAACAGCTTTTAAATTTCGAGATACAAATTTACGATATCATAAAAACGTCCTGCACAAACAGCACGAACACCCCCTCGCCTGCCTGCGATGACCTTTACAAGACCAGGTTTATTTTTGCTGACGGCGAGACGATATTTTCCCCTGCACATTTTTGTCAAAAACTTAAAAGCCGTGGTTTGCAGGGCGTTTCGATAGCCCGAAATGGCGATCAACTTGCCTTGCCCGAAAGCGCATTTGAGTTTGATAAGATTTGCTTTCTTGAAACAAAATTCAAAAGCAAACAGAGCATTTGGACGATCAAAAGAGTTTGGCAAGACACCCATTGGTATGTAACATACCGTGAGATAAGCGGAGTGAAAAAAGCGCTTTTTTACAAAGTCTGCCCAAGCAGTCCCGATATCAAACAATGTATATCCGATCTGAAAAATGCGATACAAAAAGCTCAAAAGCTTTGCGACACTATCGGCTATCACGGCTTTGAAGAAGATTTCCAAGAAGCCCACCGTCTTTTGAATGATACCGACCGCCTTGACAATGTGCTGAACGGCGCTTTGTCCGCCTGCGTTTTCGCAGGAATGGGCAGCTGGAATGACGAAGTTGCGGCGATATGCGAGGATAAAAATATCCCCCAGCACCAGTACGCCGAGGTCACAAACGCCCTATTTTCGGCAATTTTGAATGTTATATGCGGAATTTGCAGTTCCTAAAAATATATAATTTATAGGAGAACTAAATATGAGATTTGTATGTAGATGTGGGAATATGCTTACAAATCAGCTTGATCCAAACGATACGGAATATTATGTTTATTCAGACAGTTGAGAAACACTGGAGAACTGCCTAAAGATTATATTACTAAAGAGCAAGCTAAACAATTAGGTTGGAAAGAGGGAAAATCTCTTAACAATTTTGCACCAGGTAAAAAGTTAGGCGGCAATATATTTGAAAACAGAAATAATCTTTTACCAACCAAAGCGAATCGAGTTTGGTATGAAGCTGACGTTGGAGTAGACTATACCATGAAAAGATCCAATATTAAAAATCCAGGATATAGAATACTATATTCTAACGATGGTTTGATTTATGGCACGTTTAATCATTATAAAACTTTTTTCTATATTTGTACATATTGAGGAGATATCAAATTATGAAAGCGATTTCTTATATATATGCAGTGTTAAATGACTACATTTCTTGTGATGACTTTGTAAATTGGACGTTTGAAGCAATTGAAGAAGGCCAGATAGACGCATTTGACAGCGATATGATAGTTAAAATACAAAACTGCAATTGTGATAATAAAGGGGATATAGACAACCTAAAAAAGATGCTTGCAATGCGTTTTGAAAGCAAACTGCGTAATGCCACCCCGAACTGTCTGACAGAATGTACCGACTTGCCGCTAAAACTTATGCTCATTTACAGTAGTGCCACAAACAAACTCTGCGTTGACTTTAACGACATCAACTCTGCTTCAAAGCTTCACAAGTACCTGAGATACGCTTTTCATCTACCTTATTGGTATGGAGAAAATATGGACGCTTTTGCTGATATTCTGGATTTAAGTGACTACAAAATCATTGCCCTGTTTAATTTCACGGCACTAAAACATAAGCTTCCGGATACCGCAGAGCAGCTTTTAAGAGTTATTGACATAAATAAAAATAACGATTGTGTCATTATCTGCACATAGTTATCGGCAACAATCAAGAATTTTAGGGTCGAGCAGTAAAACGAGGAATTTATATGGATATTAAAATTATTCCAGGTAATAGAGTAGGCGAATATAAGTTGGGAATGACATATCATAAGATGATAAAAACTATTCAATTAGAAAATATTGCATATAAGAAGATAGTATTACCAACTTGTATTAAAATTGTAACAAAGAATATGGTGTTCTTGCTGGTTAATAATGTTATTATGCAGATTACAGTATATGGGGATTTCAAAGGAACATTTAATGATACCATAGGTATAGGTTCTTCCTTGGCTGATGTTAAAGAATACATCGGTGACATCAAAACCGGTGAATATGATATTGTGCCGACTTATGAATTACGAGATATATCGGGTATATGCTTTGAATTAAAAGATGAAGATAACTTTGATGAATATAAAGTACCTATAGATGCAATCAGTATTTATTATCCGTAGGGGTTTAACTTGAGATTATGTTGTAAACACAGAAGCATGTGCGTATATCAGCCAAAACCAAATGATTTGAAATATGATGTGTGGAGATGTGAAAAATGTGACAGGGTATATTTGTTCAAAAACAATAAAGATAAGATTCTATTTATTTGATTGCTATAAGTGGAGTAATGATTCTTCGGAAGGTGATTTGTATAATTTACATTACTATGTTCTAGCACATTCCTTTAAAGATTACGGGTGTTATGAAACAACTGTGACCTGGAAACAGGGATCGAGATATCCTAATAAACTGACCGAGAATGAATTAATGACTACATACTTTAATGGTATAGTAGATTCTAATTTAGCAAACGCATATATAGAAGGATACAATTATTATAACAAAATTAGCGCTATTATGTAAAATAAGTTACTAAGAGGTCGTTCTTATGAAAAAATATAATGTGCTCACTAAGATAAATACATTTTTACTGATTTTCATTCTATTGTTGCTATTTGTAAACAGGTATTACGAGCTATTCAGCGACCATATCAGCATATTGCTTTTATGCACTTATCTGTCGTACCTTGTGATAGCATTGACGATCGTAAAGCTAATAAAATACAAAAAAGGTGCCCTGTCAAAGATCGAAATATTCGGCTTATTGATAATTGCGGTAATAATCAATTTTGTTGGTAGAGATATGTTTTCTGACTGGAAAAATCATATCATATATTCATCTGATGATATATCAGTAATTGCCCGTGTGAACAGAACAATGTTCGGAAACAGGTGTGATATATGTATTTGCAGGGACGGAGCAGTAATGAAAAAAGTTGATGAGCCATTGGCTTTGCAAAGTGACTATGATCCGATTGAAAAACACTATTATGAAGTCCTAGAAGATGAACAAGAGCTGACTATTAGAGTTAAATGTTCCGAAGATAGTAGTAGATATGAAGAAGTGACGATAGAGATTTAATAGAAGTTTGTTACTTATATCAAATATGGAAGATTATCTTTATACTCGCACAAATTGATGACAATATCTCAAACTTAATAATGTTATCCAAAATATCCGTACTCATAATGAGTGCGGCTGTTATGAAAGGGACAACGAATAGGTAGATTTCATAATGAAAGGTTGCTTTGAGGTTGATTATGGTTAAAAATATTAAATTGCACAAAAATGCCTTATATATAAATGACGAACTTATAACATTTGATTTTGATATTGATACACTGATAGTAATGGATGATAAGATAATTGTTCTGCTGGATATACCTTATGACAGTAGTGAACTTGATAATATATATGCTGTTAATTTAAGTGGAAAAATCATATGGAGAATTGAAAAAGTTGCCAAGAAATTTCCAAAACTAAGGCACGACCCATATGCGGGGATATCAATGTTGGATGATAAGTTGCTTGCTCGTCAGTTCTATGGGCAACGCTATCTTATCGACCCTGCCACAGGCAAGATCATAGAGCGCTATACAGTCGGCAGGGATTGGTAGAAAGTGAAAAATATTAGGAGCACTAAATATGAGATTTGTATGTCGATGTGGGAATATGCTCACAAATCAGCTTGACCCTAACGATACAGAGTATTATGTGTACTCTGATCGTGAATGGTCTGAATTTGAAAAAAAGGGGTGGATATATTTTTTAGATGTTCCATATCCTCAATATGATGTATGGAGATGTGAAAAATGTGATAGAATATATTTATTTAAAGAGAATAAGGTTGTAAAAGTTTATAAGCCGGAAGAATGAATGCAATCCAAAGCATTTATGGAAAATCAGCAGTTAAAGAGAATTATTTGGACAAAGTAGGCATTGTAATATGTAAGAACTATTTCGACGGCTTTATTGATAAGAGATGGAAATATGTTGTATTATAACAAAACTTAGTAACAAACGGTGGTGCAGATTATATTGATGCATCAACAAATAAAAAATATGATATAAAAAGCTTTCGCTTATATCCAAATGGTCAAACCGCTCCAAGAAAAGGCGCATTTAAATTACAAAACGCAACGGCGGATGTTACAAAAAAAATCAAGAAAGGTTATTATGTAATAATAGATACTGTTGGTTTAACAAATGAGCATTTGTTTGAACTTAAAGCTGCATTGGAAGAAATGGGATATTCTGAGTATATCTTGTGGTACTATTAATGGAGATGCTATATGTTTAGGAATTACGAAAATAAATCATTTTCTTATCTTAGTGAACCTCATTACGAATCTATTTATGTTGCAGATTGTAATTTTTTTAAAGTAAATCATAGCAATTTTGAACTATATGATTCAATGATTTTCGAAAGCCAATTGGATTATTGTACTTTTTCAACTGCTCGTATTGGTAAAAATAAATTTGGGTTTTCATCATTATCTAATTGCAGTATTTGCCATACTAATTTTATAAGAAATGAGTTTAATGATATTAATCTTAGTTCTATCTCCTTTTTTGATTCATTAATATGTGGAAACAATTTTGAAAAATGCAAATTTGAATCTGTTATGTTTAAAAATGTTAATTTCGAGAATAGTTATTTTTCAGATTGTTTATTTCACGATATTACAATAAATAACTGTAAGGGATTAAAAAACGCATTTTTTGAGAACATTAATTTTGGAACAATCGAAACACCCGTAATATTATCGGATGAAAAAGCTCTTCAATATCTACTTAACTATAATATTTAGCTATTGCTATTATTTTTGCCGTACAGACTAAAATCTGTACGGCAAAAATAAAAATTATGCGTTATAGATAATCATTTCAATTTTGACCGTCTACCAGATGAATTTGAGGTTTTGGGACTGGTTCTTTCTAATGCACGGGTTATTTATACCGACCCTGAAAATTCGGATTGCGACGATGACGATCTGTTAGACGGTCAGGAGATTTCTATTGACGGAGGTAAGTCAAAGACCGTTAAGGTCGGCAGTGCGGACGGCGGATATATCACGTATTCTACCGTTGTTTTCAAGTATAGCTCCGACCCTAATAATGGGGATGCGGATGGGGATGGTATATTAGATGTCAATGATTCAAAACCATGTGATCCTTATTTATGCACGGGTATATGGACAGCGTCAGATGAAAAGTTTTCTACTACTGTTCAAGTCGAACTTTTAAAACTGGAACTGGCATGGCACTTAGCAGTTACTGATACTGATAAAATAGATATTGCTAATAGGGCTGATGAAATACGAGATATTATGTCTTCTGGAAAAGGAAGAATATTAGATATTGCAAAATCAATTTCAGGTGCAGCGTCTGATGAATTTGCCTGGTTTTTAGGCGGAGATGTCAGTGCTGCGGAACGAGATTATTGGTTAAGCGAAGTTAATAAGTATAATCCTTCTATTAGCATAAGCGATGAAAAAGTATTTCATTCAATAATGTTCATTGCAGGTATACTTGAGCCATCTCCAGATGATGCATGGAAACTTATTTCGAAAAAAGCTAAAAAAGAAATGCTTGAAAAATGTGATGAAGGAGTTGTAAAAAAATTTCTTAAATCTATGGGAAAGCAAGCGACGAAAGAAGGTACAATGGGAATAAAAAAGCTTAGTGGAAAAGGCATAAAAGGATTTATGTATGATGTTAAAGTTATGGGAAAAAGAGGAGCCTATAGGCTACTTGGTAATAAAACAGAAAATGGAGAGATATTTTGTGAGGTTTTCGAAAAAACACATAAATGAGAATATATGAAATATTAAAAAAGACAAGTCCTGAAGATGTTATATCAAAAATTAAGCTACATTATGGCGATAAGTATATAGATCGTTATAAAAATTTGTTCTATGATTTACTTAATATGAATCCGACATGTAACGGGCAAAAACTGTGTATATTAATTACTGCATACATATTAAACGAAAATGATGATATTAGAAAACTTGAAATATTTGACGAGAATGATTCAACAATTGATTTTGATGTAAGCGCCTACGAGTTATCTTCAAAAACAATTTATTCGATAGCATCATCGCCTTATGCGGATTTTTTAAATTATACTATTGATGAGGAAACACTGCGCAGATATTCATTTCCAACAATATTAGCACATTGTTTTTATGAAATCACTTCGTATGGTTTTGAGGATAATGTATGATTTGCTTTTGCACATGGCGTTATTTTTCGGATAGCAGAAATTATTTAATATAAATTTCTGTAAAATTATATATTGTGAGAATTTATGAAAATAATAAGAAGAATAGAAATAGCAACAATTTTAGTTGTTGCTTTGAATTTGATTTTTGAGTTTTTGTTTCATATGAGCATTAAAATCATTCCAAAATTTTTCATTGTTTCGCTTTGCACAGTAGTCTTGTTTTTGACATCAGTAGTTTCTGTTTTTCTTCATTTATCCAAAAATAAAAGCAAAATTTTTAAATACTCATGTAAAGCTATTATTTCATTATTTTTATCCTTGATCTTGTTAATTAACGTTCCCTTTAACTATAAAACGGAACGATTAAGGTTTACCAATAGTGATTATGAAATAGTAATATCAAGATATTATGTAATGACTGTTCAGAAAATACAAGTGACGGTCACTGATGATTCCGTTTTTGCACATGAGATTTTATATGTTGGATTACCAACTGGAGATTTTGATCTGTCTGATTCGGTGAAAATAAGTTGGAGTTCAGACGATTGTTTTGAATTAACTTATGAACCCACATTGTTGCATTCATATTGTTGGGAATATAGTTTTGAGAACGATAAATTAACGTATTTTCAATAATTCATAGGTGAAATATTGTACACTCTCCTGGTTGACGATATGTCGTATGAAGAATTTGACAAATACTAATCCGTTGTTCAGTACTTTGGTAATCGGAATATGGTGGTAATAATATGCTGGTAAAAACAAAAAAGGTACTCTATATTTTACTGCTTATCATGGTCTTGATATTTGGATGCTTTGTTTTTGTTTTGAATTTTTTTAAAGGACCTACGCTTATAATCAACAATTGCAATAGCAATAATATTACGGACTCAAGAGTGTGTCATAATTCAAATGATTACTACTATCTGGATAGCAACGGCTCAATATATCATTATAACGAAAAAGGCACAGAAGTATTTGATAATACCCGAAAAATAAATTACATAACCTGTAATTCCGATTATTTTGTACGCATCTGATAAAGAATCACTGTTTCAGTATGATCTTGACGGCGAACTCATTAAAAGTATAAACAGTAATTCTTGTGATAGTATTTATGCGCTGATAGATGGAATATATGCATCAGAAGAATGTGTTTTCTGTAAATTAGGCGGTTCATCATATTTGCTGGTCGATCCAAATTCACTTGAAACTATCATTATTAATGATATTCTTGAAAATGGTGAATGGGAAACAATTGAGAATGTTCAGATCGCTTGCGGCGGTGATATAAGAATGGCGTCTTTAGCTATTCCTGTTGAAGTAAATAAATGCTACTTTTACGGTACGATCAGTTATAATGATAATTGCGTTAATCTTGGCAACGAAGGAATAATTGGTCTATCAGATTTCGGGTGTATTGAATACCATTCATTTAACGATACGATTTTAAAAAATCTATATAATGACGCCGAATATAATATTGAATTAACCGATATCAGGCACATATTCTTAGATGAAGAATTGTTAATTGCATTCAATAGTGATTATAATGATAATTCGTTTTAAAAAAAAATTTGTTTTTTAACTGATGAGTATTCTGCAAGAGACTTTGGTCTTTATGATGAACTCCCTCTTATGTTTCATAACAGCGATCAGATCAATATAATTAACTTGAAAGATGAAAAGAAAAATAGTATAACAACAAAATCGGGCGAAAAGATCATTTATTTGAATAATAAAACCGCCGTAACTTATTACAAAGGAATGTATCATTTTTATAATATTGATACATGGAATAGTTATAAATCTATTAATGCAGAGGAAATTGATAATCACAGCGCTTATAGATTTGAAACTTGCGGTGATTATATTTTCGTATTTGATGATAATTATGATAAACTATTGAATACTATCAGCATAATGTAAGTTATTTTAATTGACCGTTGTACAGACTAAAAATCTGTGCAACGTCCCCGCCCAACAACCCACCACCCTACCCAACGAACACCAAATAGACTAAACTAGAAGTAAGAAAAAAAGTCTAATTGGAGTTGATCAGAATGAACGAAATAGTAAGGATAAAGAATGAAGTCAGACTAAAGCAATGGGCTGAAATGGTCAGGCAAAGAAATGAAAGCGGCTTGAACGTTTCACAGTGGTGCAGACAGAATGGCATAAATCAGAAAACCTATTACTACCGCCTGAATCGGGTGCGTAAGGCTTTGTGCGGCGAAGTTGAAAAGCATGATATTGTACCGGTAAGTACTGAACCGGAAATCGCAGTATCACACGAACAGATATCTTTGTCCGTAGGAAACGTAGTCGTCAATCTGCCCGATGATTTCAATGAGGACACTCTGAAACGGCTGCTGGGAGTTCTTCGATGATAGGTGATGTGAGCCATGCGGAGCATATCTACATCGTATGCGGATATACCGATATGCGCAAAGCAATAGATGGTCTTACTGCTATCGTTCAGCAGAATTTTGGACTCGATGTTTTTTCAGGAAGCCTCTTTCTGTTCTGCGGGAAACGATGTGACCGCATCAAAGCTCTGATCTGGGAAGAAGACGGTTTTTTACTGCTTTACAAACGCTTGGAAAACGGAAAATACAAATGGCCGAGAGATTCAAATGAGGCTAAGTTGATAACTCAGAAAGAATTTCGCTGGCTGATGGAAGGTCTTTCGATAGATCAAAAAACAGCCATCAAACCTGCAAAGAAAGGAAAAGTGTGCTGAGTTTTCAACAGAAAAAATGAACATATAGGTTGATAATATTTCTATGCCCGAAACGCCCTGAAACGCTGGACTTTTCGGGCTTTTTGCGGTATAATAGATGTAGTGGATTTCTTGTTTTCGGAGGCGAGTGCAGTGATAGAAAAAGGCAATATGACAAACGAGGAATATATCGCTGCACTTGAAAAAGAACATCTCCGTTTAAAAAGCGAGATTAAAAAGCGTGATAAGAAGATAGACAAATTAGAGGTCGAAAATGAATGTCTCAGAAAAGATAATCATATCTTCCTTGAAGCGCTTATACTCTCTAAGCATAAAATATTCGGAGCATAAAGCGAGCGAACCGAATGTGAAGATCAGCAATCTTTCTTCAACGAGGCCGAACAGGAATATGCAGAGAAAACGGAAGAGCCTGTAAAGAAAGATGTCAAGGGTTATGTCAGAAAAAGTGCAAAGACAAAACGTGATGAGATCATAAAAAACATCGAGACCGAGGTCATCACCTGCACTATCCCCGAAAATGAGCAGATATGCCCTCGCTGCGGAAGTAAGATGAAGGTCGTTGGCAAAAAATATGTCCGTGAAGAGGTAGAGCTTATCCCAGCGAAGCTGGTTGTAAAGAAATATTACAGTCTGACCTACGGCTGCAAAAAGTGCGAGAAAAAGAATATGCCTGTTTTTCTTCACGGATTAGTTCCTGCACCTGTGCTCCCTCACTCATTGGCGTCTGCGTCAACGGCTGCGTGGGTGATCTATCAGAAATATGTTAATGCCACTCCTCTGTACCGTCAGGAAAAAGACTGGGAACGTCTCGGATACTCGCTCAGCAGAACGACCATGGCAAACTGGATCATCAGATGCAGTGAGGATTATTTCTCAAAGCTGGTAAGCAAATTGAAAGAAGAAATGCTTAAGCAAAAAGTTCTTCACTGCGATGAAACATACGTCAAGGTCCTCAAGGAAAGAAACGTTTCCTCCGAAAGCAAGCAATATATGTGGGTGTACCGCACTGGAAAGCATTCGGACAGGCAGATCGTGATCTACGACTACAACAAGTCAAGGTCGGGAGATGTGCCGAAAGCGTTTCTCGGAGATTACGACGGCTTTGTGCACACCGACGGCTATGCAGGCTACAACAAGCTGACCAAGGTCACGCACTGCAATTGCTGGGCACACGTCAGGCGAAAGTTCCATGAAGCGATGGTAGTGAACAGTGAGGACAGCATAGCAAGGGTCGCGAGAGATTATTGCGATAAGCTTTTTGAGATAGAAGCGAAGCTTGACAGTCTCACGACCGAGGATCGGTTTAACAAGCGTCTTATGCAGGAAAAACCTGTGTTTGAGGCTTTCTGGTCATGGGCTGAAAAAGTCGCACCTACAGTTCTTCCGAAAACGCAGCTCGGAAAGGCTTTTGAGTATGCATTCAAGCGCAGAGAGTATCTCGGGAATTATTTCAAAAACGGCGACTGTGCTATTTCAAACAACGCAGCGGAAAATGCGATCAGGCCGTTTACGGTAGGCAGAAAAAACTGGCTGTTCAGTGATACTCCGAACGGAGCAAAAGCGAACAGGCTTGATGTTTTCAAATACTTTGAATTGTTGCTGACAGTTCTTCCGAGCATGGAGTTTCTGACCAATCCGGATATCATTGAGGAACTGCTGCCGTGGAATATATCTGTGCAGAAAATCTGTAAAGCAACATGAGTAATCCTCGAACCGCAGCTTGGGGATCTTTTATTTAGGGGCGGTATGTTATTAGGCGGGAACAATCAAGATACGCATTGTATCAAAATTGGTGTCCTGTTATGAAAGTAAAGACCTATTATAATACAAATGCACACCTGTAAAAGCCGTTCGTTATGTTTTTAGCCATCGTTAGTAGGATAAAATATCACAGTTATTATCATTGTATTTATGAGTCTTTAAAAAGCCCTGCAAAATCCTCCAGATTATATGTTTATTTGATAGAACCATGATTGAAATTCTCAATTATTAGGCTCTGCAATGATGTTCTTCTTGCCATAAAAAATGAGTCAACTGTGTTATTTGTATTCTACCACAGTTGACTGAATTTTTACAGACTATGGATTGCGGAATAAATTTCATCCCAGTTGTTTACTCTAACCATATTTTCACATTCAAAGTTTTTATTCCACGCAGCAGTAAAACAAAACACTTTTGAAATATCTTTTATTGCTTCAAGATTTTCTGGTGAATCATCTATCATTACATCGGTTTTTAGTTTTTGGCAAATATCATATTTATCTACGGAACTTTCCTTTTCAGAACAATAATATATTTCGTCATAATATATCTTGTTCTTTTTAAGCCAATATGTCAACATTTTTCTAAAAAGTTTTCCTGTTATACCTTGTTCAGTAGTGTGTGCCCTTCCGGTAATAATAACTATTTTGTTTTCCTCTTCGTGAAGCTTTAGCAATACTTCTGATGCATTTTTGAAAGCTGGTTCTGTTAAGCAGTATCCCCATATGTACTTTTGCCAAAATATTTCTCTTTCTTTATGTGTACAGTCATATATCTGTTCTATATCAAATTTATCAGGATTAACAATATCTTTATTGTATTTTTTCTTAAAATATGGCTTACTATATTTTAATTGATAATTTCCAATATCAGACAGCACTCCATCTACATCAATGCCAATAATCATATTCATCACCCTGCTTTTAAATATTTTTCAATTTAATAATTTCTTTTTTTATCTCTCTAGTTAGTTCTCTTGCGTTAGAATAATTAAGTGGATCTAATGGTGTTCCAAAAGCAAAATGTAATCTTTTCTTCTCACCAATAGTTCTTAATTTAGGAAATTTTTTGTCTGGTGGAAAAATATCTCTTGCTCCATTAATTCCAACGGGTATTATCTTTATTTTTGTTTTTATAGACAATTCTGCTGCGCCAATTTTAAACTCGCCAAGTTGCCCATTACGAGAACGTGTTCCTTCTGGATGTATCATTAATGACCTGTTTTCAAAAGCGATTAAATCATATATTCTTTTCATCGCAATAGAAGTATTACCATTTCTATGAACTGGTACACCGCCCATTATTCTTACCCCATATTTATAAATTGATTTCCTAAATAAATAATCTGCCGCCATACTGCACATTCTTACTTGCATTTTTTTAGGAAAAAAAGCCATCATCCACATACTGTCAAAATGGCTTTCATGATTTGGCGTAAAAATATAGTTTTCATTAAAATCAATATTCTCCAATCCTGAACAAGAAAAGTTATAATTAAATTTTGTCCATTTTTTAAACAATTCAAATTTCAACCAATCAGTTCTTTTCCTATGAAGCGGAAATGAACTATAATTAAACTCATCATTATTCTTATTTTGTCCTGATATTAACTTGGCTAGTTCTGTTATTGTTAAATCTTGACTTATAAAATTTTCTGCACAGATTTTAAATTTATTGTCTATATCAACACATAGTTCAAACATACTTAAAGAGTCAATACCTAAATCAGAACTTATTTTTTTATCTTTTGTAATATTGCAATCGGTATATTTTGACAAAGCATGGCAAAGCCAATTTTCTATACTTTCAATATTATTTACATTGTCTTCTAAAACAGAGCCTATACTTCCTGAGTTTGTTTCTTTGTCTACCAATGTACTCAATTTATATCGTTTAACTTTTCCCACTGACGTTTTTGGCAACTCATCAACATAAATGATTTTTTTATACCTATAATTAGCATTGACAGTTTGTTTGACCTGTTGGAATATTTCATCAAATTGTCCCGACTTTCCAACAGCAAAGACATAAACTTCGTCATATCCATCATCTGATTTTATACCTGTTACTGCAAATTCAATTTCTTGACCTACTGTTTCTTTGTAACTATTTTCAATATCTTCAGGCGATACTTTTTCTCCATTAGATAGATGAATGCTTTCCTTAATTCGTCCTGTAATATAAAGTTCTTCATTTTCTATTCTGCCGTAATCACCGGTTTTGAAATATTCGCCATCAAATGCACTTTGCGTTAATTCTGGCGAATGAAAATACTCCAACATCAGCATATTGCTTTTTACTTGGATCTCACCAACTCCATTATTATCTGGATTGGATATTCTCACACTAGAATTGGGATCTTCATTAATATTTCCAATACTTTTCATGTATTTAATTCCGTCGGTAACAACTATCGGTATGTTGGCTTCTGTTGATGCATAAAAGTCAAAAAAGTCATATCCTAAATTCCAGAAAAAACGTGATGTATCAGGATTAGTCTTTCCACCGCCAGAATATATTTGTTGAAGCCGTCCGCCAAATACTTGTTTATTGATGCTATGAAAAAATTTTCTTCCCAAATTAATTCCTGTATAATAGCGAAGCGTACCGCAACATTTAATCATACCGTTAATAATTTTCGCACGCAATACACCTTTTTGCTTTATTGAATCTTCAATTTTGCCCTTGTATGTATCCCATATTTTAGGAACCATTCCAAAACAATTAGGCTTATAAATTTGAAAACCATTCATTAGTTGAATTGCTGATGATTCTTCTAATACCGCCAAAGAACCGCCTCTCATAAGAACAACAAGAAAGCTGGTAAGACCAGAGATATGAGATGTTGGAAACAACATTAGATAATTTACATTATTACTACCAATAACCTTGTATAAACGATTAAATGCATTTATTTCCTGTTCATAACCTATTACAACACCTTTGGCTTGACTAGTAGTACCTGAAGAATATAATATTGCTATTGCGTCATAATTTGGATCTTTAGTATGCTCTAATACCCGTTTTTTTAGAAAGTGACACTCGTCAGAACTTTCTAAAATAGGCAGATCGATTTCTTGCAATTTTTCAGTAAAAATATTTTCTGTTGTAATTATACAAGCCGGATCTGAGTCATCAATTATTCTAAAAAGTTCTGATTTATGTAAATTAAAATCTAAAATAACCGCCGTTGCTCCTATACACGCTAATGCCAGAATGTCCAAATATACATTATCACTCAATGGTATTAACACAACTACACGATCTCCATTTTTGACTCCAATATCTGTATATCTTTCAATAATGTTTTCTACTCTATGTTTCATTTGTTCATAAGAACATTCAATTAAAGTTTGGTCTTTCCTTATATACGTTATTGCAGTTTTCTTTTTTTGTGTTTTACAGATCTCATAAAATTGATTTCTAAACAATTTATTCCCATCAGGCATTTATTACACTTCCCTAATCATATATAATTTTTCAATATCAAAAAATCTAATATTATCTCAATTGGTTTATTTTTAAATTAAACAATGCATAAAAGCGGTCAATTAGACCATTTAATGCACATTTTAAATGTTTGTTGAAAAGAAATTAATTATTTCCGTATAGAAATTCTCTGTATATGATTATATTATATCATAAATAAAATGAGATTGTCAAGAAAATGTAATTAAAACTCATATAATGACATAAAAGTGCAATATACACATATACCAAATACAAACATAATTTAGTAAGCACGTAATTCTTTTTGCCAAATTAACACCGTACACCTTGTAAAACAAAGAAAAAAGTGGTATAATAAAGGTGTTAACATTAAGAAAACACCATTTGACTGTATTTTCATAAATACAAATCTAAACAAAAGAATCTCTTGAATATATTTCGCCTGAAAGCACTTTTTTCATACATGTTTTCTAATTGCGAATTTGATTTGTAATCAATTGAAGAACTCCCCCTTTATCCGGATTATTCCATGAGCAAGAATTTTCATAAAAACTTGTAAACATATAAATTAATCTCATATGGAAGGAAAAAATAAACATGAATTCTGAAAACAATCTAACTGGATTTCCTAGCATTGATAAACCATGGCTTAAATATTTTAGTGAGGAAGAACTTAGCACTCCTGTTCCTGAAAAGACTGTATATGAACTTATTTATGAAAATAACTGTGACCACCTTACGGACACTGCCCTTGAATACTTTAAAAAGAAAATAACATATAAAACAATGTTTGAAAAAATTGAATTAACGAAAGCTGCATTAATCGCTAATCGAGTAAAAAAGAGTGATAACGTTATAATGTTTACTAGTTCTTCACCTGAATTAGTATATTCACTATTTGCCATATGCCGTATTGGTGCAGTTGCGAACATGATAAATCCAATATTTACGCATGAACAAATCATAGATCGAGTAAATGAAACTGATGCTGAAATTATGTTTGTGCTTGACCAACTGTTTGATAGAATACAGCCAATACTTCCTAAATTATGCATAAAGAAAATTGTTATCATTTCAGCTTTTGATGAAATGCCTGCGGTTACTAAAATGGTTGCTTCAGTGAAAACGAAAAAACACATACCATATTCAGATAAAATAGTACGATGGCGTACTTTTATTTCTGAAGGGAAGAACACTAATAAAACAACTGACGCTATGTATGAAAATGATATACCGCTTGTTATGGTGAATTCTTCTGGAACAACAAATCGCCCTAAAGGAATTGTTCTTACCAATAAAGGAATTAATTCAACCATAATACATTATGATAGTCCAAACTTTTCATATAAACGAGGTGATAAATTCTTGCAAATTATTCCATGCTTTGCATCAACGGGGTTGGTTCTTTCTTTATTAATGCCGCTATATTTTGGCATTATTGTTATACTTGAACCTTTATATAATCAAAAGATATTTGTTAAAGATATAAAACAATATAAACCTAATATGCTAATAGGGGCAACATCCCTTTGGCATTATGCTACAAGAAACCCTGAATTAAAAAATATTGACTTATCTTTCATAACACTACCTATAACAGGAGGAGAGCATATATCCGCTGATTCTGAAATAGAAATAAATGAATTTCTTCAGAATGCAGGCTGCAAGGTAAAACTATTAAAAGGGTATGGGATGTGTGAATTGGGAAGTACAGTTACCACCGATACACCATTACATAGAAAGAATGGCTCAGTAGGTTATCCGATCAGAGGTGTAAATATCTCCACATTTGATATTCTGACAAATAAGAAAATGATGTATGGCGAGCGTGGGGAAATACGTGTGGATTCCCCTGCACGTATGAAAGAATACTACAAAAATCCACAAGCTACAAAAGAATTTTTTTATACAGATGAAAATGGGATTATGTGGGGACGAACAGGTGATATCGGTTACGTCGACGAAGATGGATTTCTATTTGTTTTGGGCAGAGCAAGCGACACATTTACTTCCAAATCAGGAGAGAAAATATATTGTTTTGACATTGAAGCTGCAATAAGAGAAAATAAGAATGTTGCGGATTGTGAGGTTGTAGGTATTCCATCAAACGGTCACGATATTCCTGTTGCTCACATAATAGTAAGGGATAAATGTAAATTATCTGAAGACGAGCTTATCGCAACAATTCACAGTAATTGTCAGCAAAAATTGTCTATGCAAGCTGTTCCTTGTGGATACAAAATTCGCAAAAATTTTCCTGTTAAAGATAGTGGTAAACGTGATATAGAGCTGATAAAACAGGATAGAACTGATTTCATTGTTCCAACATGTAATGGCATTCTTCATGGGATCTCATTTTAAATAATAACTTAAAAACGTCTCTCCACCGATAGTTGTAAATTTACCATGTAACCCTGTAATGCCTCATCGAAATCTGTGATGAACCGTCCTTTAATTATAAAATAATCGAAACTCAAAGATGCCAAAGGTTGAAATGCTCCCCTTTTGTTAGACAATGTGGTATAATAGAAATATACCAATAAAAATCTAACAAAAGGGGGCATTTTTTATGCCAAAAGGACAGCCGAACAAAAGATACACACCGGAATTCAAAATCAAAGTAGTGGAAACAATGCACAGAGAAAAGTTAAGCTATCGTGAAACTGCACGTCAATTTGACATATGCGATCATGATAGAGTAGCAGCATGGGAACGAATCTATCTTGAAGAAGGTGCGGAGGGACTTTACGCAGAACGCAGAGGAAGGAAATCCACAGGTCGACCTCCGAAAATTAAGAAAGAAGATCTGATTGCAGAAGTACAGCGTCTTCGTGCGGAGAATGCATACTTAAAAAAATTGAATGCCTTGGTTGCCGAGCGGGTACTTTTGATCTGTCTGATTCGGTGAAAATAAGTTGGAGTTCAGATGATTGCTTTGAGCTAATTTATAAACCTACATTGTCACATTCATACAGTTGGAAATATAATTTTAAGGACAGTGAAGTAACATATCTTAGTTCAGATGAGTTTGAGGTTTCGGACTGATTATTCTTCATTATGATCGTCAGAGTGATAGTACTGACAATAAAAATTCTATGGTCAATCAGCTTGCTTCAAAAGCTTAAAAACTCTTAAAAATCTTTGCTTTGTGAGGCGTGACGGTAGAAATCAAAGACGAGTTTCAATGTCAAAATTTCAGAGTTACTGTCAACGAAAGGTGCTCTCGAAAGTACACAGCGTAACGGAGATATTTGTCCCTAACTCGCAGTAGAGTAAACATACCATCCTCTGAGGAAAAGGGCGACACACGCCGATTGTTGTGGTGTACGAGGGGATTACCCCGCTCCTGTTTTAAAGAAGCAAGCTGTGACAAATTATTTAGCCTAGTAAATCTTCACGGCAAGAGATATCATTTTTTGAACATAATAAAATCATTCTCTCGAACCACTGTCGGAAAACACGGCAGTGGTTTTTCTATGTCGGATCATAGATGTTTACCACCTTACTTTTTACGGTAGGTCGTGATTCACGTCCTACCGCATCGTGTTGTGATAATGCAAAAAACAAAAGTCATCACTGCTCTGTCTATTAGACAATCATACAAAATCTTAAAGAAACTCTGCCAAAAAGGTTGTTAAAACCTCAACTTCTAACCATATACAAGTGAGAGCAAACTCTACAAATAATCCGTTACGACTTTGTTCAACCCTACAAACTTTATGAATTCATTTAGATAAAGGGGTATCAAAACAGCGACTTCTACCCATATACAAGCGGAAGAGCAGTGGTAGTCAAAATAACCGAAATCATATGAGCTAACTTGTGCAAACCTATAAACTTTTTTCAGAAGTTGCCCAAACACTTTGTTTAGTCGGCTACAGTATGAGGAAAAGGAATCTTGACAATTGAATCCCACGAAGGAGAGATACCAAGCGGCGAAGTACAGCGAAGATCGTGCAGGAGGAGCAGAAGCGTACCAGGCTTGGAAATACGTCCTTAAGTCAAACAAGGCTTTCTGACAGGAACTGTACTGTTGTGGGAAAGAAGTAAAAAGAAAAAAAGAAGAGGAGGCTTGATAACTTGAAGAAATTCAACTCAAAGTCCTGCGAAGAAATCATGACAACTGTGTACAAGCCTATCGAGTTTGTTGTAGATGGCTTGCTTGCGCAAGGTCTGTACATCTTAGCAGGTGCACCAAAAGTGGGAAAGTCATGGCTGGCACTTGATATGTGCTTGTCGATAGCGAAAGGAGAAAAAGTTTTAGGTCAGGAAACGGCTCAAGGAACTGCCCTCTATCTGTGTTTGGAAGACAGCTATGCGAGGATACAAAACAGATTGTATGAGATAACAGATGAGCCAACAGAAAACTTGCACTTCACTGTTATGTCTGAGTCGATAGGCAGCGGACTTGAAGAACAGATTGAAAATTTTAAGAAAGAGCATAGCGATTTAAAAGTTGTGTTCATTGACACTCTGCAAATGATTCGTGAGTCAACCGATAACGGTTATGGCTCGGACTACAAAGAGTTATCTGTTCTAAAAAATCTTGCGGACAAGCTTGAAATTGCAATCGTAGTTGTTCATCACACAAGAAAGTGTTCGGACAGCGATCCGTTCAATATGATTTCGGGCTCGACAGGAATCAGCGGATGCGTTGACGAAAGCATGGTTATTGTAGAAACAAAGCGTGGCAGTCGAAATGCAAAGCTATACTGCGTAGGTCGTGATATTGAAAACGCAGAAATAAGCTTGCAGTTTGATAGCGATTTGAAAAAGTGGATAGTCACAGATGAGCCAACTGCTTCGAAAAGCAAAGACAATATTTTTCTCGCCGCATTGTATGTTTACATTCAGAAAAAGATTGATTTCACAGGAACGGCTTCAGAATTGGTAACCGCACTGAAAAGTATTTCAAATGAAACATTCTATCCGAACAGAGTTACAAGAGATTTGGTTCAGAACGGTTACACGCTCAGACAGTATGGAATTGATTTTCTGTACAAGCGGACACGAAACGGCAGACTGATTATTCTTCATTACGACCGTGAGCGTGACAGTAGTGACAGTAAAACCTCGGGCGAAGTTACTGTCAACAGTTTGGCTTTAAAAGTCTGAAAACCATTGAAAATCCTTGCTTTGCGAGGTGTGACGGTAGAAATCAAGTGGTAGTTTTACTGTCAACATTTCAGAGTTACTGTCAACGCAAAACTCTTCATAAACGAGCCAACTACCACCCTGATTCACTGGGAAAAGGTTTCTATAGGGATACCTAACCAATATGCAAACTCTCTAAATCGTCCGCCCCGAATTTGTATAATCATACAAACTTTTAAAGAATTGCTGTCAAAATGGTTGTAAAACCTCAACTTCTTACCCTATACAAGTGAGAGCAAACTCTACAAAAAATTTGTTACGACTTTGTTCAAGCCTACAAACTTTATGAATTAAGGGTTGTCAAAACGGCGACTCCTTTCCGTATACAAGTGAGAGGGAACTCTATAAATAATCCATTCAGATTTTGTGCAAGTCTACAAAATTTTTTCACACACGCATAAAAAGCATCTTTTCATCTGCTACAGTATGAAGGCAAAAGAATCTTGACAACAAAATCCCACGTAGGAGAGATACCAAGCGGCGAAGTACAGCGAAGATCGTTCAGGAGGAGCAGAAGCGTAACCAAGCTTGGAATACGTCCTTAAGTCAGACAAGATTTTCTGACAGGAACTGTACTGTTGTGGGGCAAACAAAAATAATAATTGCGATACCCTCCGTGTCACAGCGCTATGCCTTTAAGGATTAATACTAACTAATATTATTAATAGCAGAAGAAAGAATGATATGTAGTTATCAAAGATTGATTGGTGATGAATGACGAATAGAATCGGCGGATTGATTCGCTGATTGACAATCCGCCTTTTCTCTTCTGCGAATAAGAATGGAGATGTTCAATAATCAAAAAAAGTGTAATTAATTTTAACCGCAACACAACGGCGATATTTGCCCTCCCAACTCGCAGTAGGGTAAACATACCACCGTAGACGGTATAAGCCACACACGCCGATTGTAAGCGGTGTACGAAGGGATAAACGAGCAATTCTGAAATCAGTTAAAAAGCACATCGGGAACTTGATATGTTGGTTATGCACAAATTCCCGATTCGCCGCATGACGAAGAAAGTGAAATATTTCATTGCAGGTTAAAGTCATGGCGTCTGAAGCCGCCATGACGCTCACAGCGGACAGCAAAGCTGACCGCAAATGTGCCGTAAATACGCAGTTTTCACACAGGTCTTGTGCATATTTTAGGCGGTCGCCTCATGGAGTCAAAATACGGCTTTCAGCGGAAATCAGGGGTCTAAAGGTCAGAAAAGTGCGTGAAATCGGCATAATTAACGGCGTCGTGATAAGAAAGGAGTAGAATTATGGCAAAAGAAAAAACGGCTGTATATTTTCAGCCGGAAACTATGAGAAAGATCGAGCAGGAGTACAAGGACGACAATTGTGCTTCAAAAACAGAGTTCATTGAAAAAGCCGTCACGTTTTACATCGGCTATCTTCGTCAGCAGCAGGAGGTAAACTACCTATCCCCTATGATAACAGAAACGGTCAAGGCGCAGATAAAAGGTACGGAACAGCGGCTTGCCCGTCTGATGTTTAAGGTCGCAGTCGAGCTTGGAAAGCTCTCGCATATGACTGCGGCTATCAATGATGTTGACGATGAAACTCTAGAAAGTTTACACGCTATGTGCGTAAACGAAGTACGGAAGATCAATGGAATTATCGATTACGAGAACGCTGTTGATTTTCAGCAAGGCTAAGATGGTGCGTAACGAATACGAACCGCAAAATTTAAATATGAAAGGACTGAACTGATTTGTTTACACGAATAACAACAATCAAGACAACGAAGTGGAGAGTGATTTATGCAGAATATTCACAAAGAAATAGAAGAGAAACCAGATTCAAATCAGTACCGACGCCGACATGATTACTCGCACATCGAAACTGTGATTGATGGAGTAACTTACAAAATCTTATCCGTTAGTCCCAGAGCAGATGAAGGATACAAGCCACAAAAAGTGTCGGAACTGTTCGCTTATCTTATTAACGGCAGATAAAATTATCAAAAAATTTTCTGGACTTTCAAGCCGGATAGTGATATATTGTAGCTGTATCCTATTCGGTTTGAAAATTTACAGACTATGAAAGGATGGATAAATATGTCTGATTCGAATCGAAAAATTACTGCGTTATACTGCCGTTTATCACAGGAGGATATGAGGGACGGTGAGTCGGTCTCTATTGAAAATCAGAAACTCATCCTGCAAAAATATGCGAATGACCATGGTTTCTTAAACTGTAAATTCTATGTTGACGACGGATATTCCGGAGCAAATTTTAATCGTCCGGCATTCAAGGAAATGATGATTGAAGTGGAAAGCGGAAATGTTTTTGCGGTGATTGTAAAAGACCAGTCGAGACTTGGCAGAGAATATTTGCAGACGGGTATGCTTATGGAAGTTACCTTTCCGCAGTATGACGTCCGTTTTATCGCCGTAAACGACGGTGTAGACAGCGCCGACGGTACAAACGATTATGCGGGAATACGCAATTATTTCAACGATCTTTTTGCAAGGGATACAAGTAAAAAGATCAGAGCGGTTCAGCGTGCAAAGGGCGAGCGCGGTGAGCGTGTTGGATCGGTAATAGCATATGGATACATGAAGAATCCCGACGATCCTAAGCAGCTGATCCCAGATCCCGAAACAGCGCCGATAGTGAAAGGAATTTTTGAAATGTATGCAGACGGAATCGGAATAATGAAGATATGTGATAAATTGTGTGCACAGAAAGTTATGTCGCCAAGCGTTTACGCATTCAGAAAAACAGGACGCAGGACGGGAAGATTGAATCCGGATAAACCGTATCATTGGGATCAGAAGTCCGTTCGACTGATGCTTTCAAACAGAGTCTACTGCGGCGATACCGTGAATTTTAAAACCTATACCAAGTCCAACAAGCTGAAAAAACGTATTAAAAACGATGAGGAAAACGTTCTGATTTTTGAAAACACCCATGAACCTATCGTTGACAGAAAAACCTTTGATTTAGTACAAAAGCATTTTGACGGAAGAAAACGTCCCGATAGACAAGGAGAAATGGATAAATATGCAGGATACCTTTACTGCGGCGACTGCGGTAAGCGGTTGTATCTTCAGAGGGCAAAGACAAAGGCTGTTGAAAAAAACAGCTTCATATGCGGAGGCTACCAAAAGCGTACAACCGACTGCACCTGTCATCATATCAGAGAACAAGTTTTAGATCAAATCGTACTTGAAAATCTCAAAGCCGCCACAGCCTTCGCCCGAGATAATCCTGAGGAGTTTTACGCAATGGTTGCTAAGAACGGCGAGGTCGAGGCAAGGAGATTGTGTATAAATGCCGAGCGTGAGAAAGAGCAGATCACTGCAAGAATAAAACAGCTTGACAATATCATTAGCTGTCTGTATGAGGACAGGGTCACAGGGCGTATTACCCCGGAACGTTATGATATTCTTGCAAGCGGTTACGAACAGGAACAATCGCATCTTCGTCTTGAACTCGAATCTATATCGCACGAAATATCTGAAATGGATCTACGTGAGCAGTACATTCAGAAGTTTATAGCAAAAGCTAAGGAATACATTGAAATGCCTAAGCTTACTCCTGAACTGCTGAGAGTGTTTATACGCAGGATAGAGGTTTATGAAAAAACGGAAAAGTATTCAAGAACCTGCGGCAATACGATTGTGATCCATTACACATTTGAGACTGAAAGCCTTAAGCACATATAATACGAAACCCGTAAGGTATTGAGCTTACGGGTGATACATAAAATTTAATTCTTCGTTAAGGATAGTCCGAGCTTGCAGCCTCGGCATTTTTTATCGCAGGAAACAGCGGAGAAAATATGTTTGACAAGCTGAAAACAAAGCTTAAAACAGAGTACAAGCCCTATACAGACAAGGGCAAAAAGGCACATAAACAAAGAAATTTGCAGGACTGTGTGCAGGCGGTCATGCGTGATCTGAAACAGACCGCCCGAACCCGTGAGCAGTCGCTGAATACGGCAAAACTGCTGTATCAGCTTGCAGACAGTGCTGTAAGAATGTCGGTTGAGGAAACTTTAAGCGTTCCCATTCAAGAGCAAAACAGATCGGAAGATATTGTTCCCGAACCCGAACCTTGTATGGAATTCGGGTAATGCGATACCGCCTGCGTCACAGTGCAATACCTTGAAGATAACAAACTAACTATCTTATTTAAATACAAAAGAAAGAATATATGATCGGAAGTGAGAAATTGAATGATAAACAAAAGCTCATAATAGCTGTCCTGGTTATACTTTTTATCGCCTTTATGGTAATAGTTGAGCTGCTAGACAACAAGTCGCTTAACGGAATAAAGGCAAAGAAGGTCGGCAACGGACAGCACGGAACTGCAAGGTGGGCGACGAAATCCGAGATAAAGAGGGCCTTTATCCCTCTGCCATTCGAGCCTGAAAAATGGCGTAATGGCGAGAATTTACCGACTGTTCAAGGTACAGTGGTCGGGTGCAGAGGTTCAGGGAAGAAAACTGTTGCACTTGTGGATACTGGCGACATCCATACTCTTATGATAGGAGCGGCAGGAGTCGGCAAGACTGCATACTTTTTGTATCCGAACATAGAGCTTGCCTGTGCTTCGGGAATGTCCTTTATATCAACTGATACCAAAGGAGATGTGGCACGAAATTACGGTACTATCGCAAAAAAGTACTACGGCTACAATGTTTCTGTTCTCGACCTTAGAAATCCCACCAGAAGTGATGAAAACAATATTTTGCATCTTGTGAATAAATACATGGATATGTACCTTGCAGACAAATCAAATCTTTCAGCTAAAGCAAAAGCGGAAAAGTATGCAAAGATAACAGCAAAAACCATAATCAACATCGGCGGCGGTGACAGCCACAGCTACGGACAAAACGCTTTTTTCTACGATGCGGCTGAGGGTCTGCTCGCCTCGGTCATACTGCTTTTAGCTGAGTTCGGCGACAAGAACGAACGGCATATAGTTTCCGTTTTCAAGCTTATTCAGGACTTGCTCGCAAAATATCAGCCAGACACGAAAGCAAAGCCTAAAATGTATTTTTCAAAGCTTATGGACAAGCTCCCAAGCGAACACAAAGCCAAATGGCTTGCAGGAGCGGCGCTCAACGCTTCCGATCAGTCAATGCTGTCTGTAATGAGTACGGCATTATCACGATTAAACAGTTTTCTTGATTCTGAACTTGAACAAATGCTGTGCTTTGGAACGGCGATAGACGCCGAGAAGTTCTGCAATGAAAAGTCTGCTATCTTTATTGTTCTGCCCGAAGAAGATACAAGCAAGTACTTTATGGTCAGCCTGCTTATCCAACAGTTATATCGTGAGATATTAGTCATTGCAGACGAAAACGGCGGAAAACTAAAAAACAGAGTTATGTTTTACTGCGACGAATTTGGAACTTTTCCTAAGATAGAGGGTGCTGAATCTATGTTTTCCGCAGGACGTTCAAGAAAAATATCCATTGTGGCGATAATACAGTCCTTTGCACAGCTTGAACAGAACTACGGAAAACAGGGTATGGAGATAATCACCGACAACACTCAGCTTACTGTGTTCGGCGGATTTGCACCAAACAGTCAGAGTGCAGAGGTGCTTTCAAAAGCTTTGGGCGAACAAACGGTATTAAGCGGTTCTGTTTCACACGGCAGAGATAAAAGTCAATCGCTCCAGATGATAGGCAGACCGCTTATGACTGTGGACGAGCTGAAATCTATGCCTAAAGGACAGTTTATCGTTATGAAAACAGGAACACACCCGATGATAAGCAAGTTAAAAATGTTCTTCAAATGGGGTATAAAATTTGAGGACGAGTACCGTTTGCCGGATAAGACTGCAAGGGCGGTTTCTTACAAGGAGTGTGGAGAACTTATCCGTGATGTTGAGATTAAATATCCGCAGAAGAAAAAAGTGACTTCTACAGCGGAATTTGAAATTGTCGATGACGAAGATTTTGAAGATGAATCGCCAAAGAAAAAGACCAATGTAAAAACGAACAGGAGTTGATGCGAATTGATATTACCGAGAAGAATTTACGATTTAGGCTTGTCTCATAAGGCAGTATCGGTATACTGTTATCTGTGCGGACGGGCAGACAAAAACGGAGAATGCTACCCCTCAGTGGGTCGAATTGCAGAGGATCTAAGCCTGTCAACTTGCACGGTGTTTCGGGCATTTAACGAATTAGAAAAGCGTGATTTATTAGAGCGGTTTCCACGTTATCATCCACAAGGCGGTCGGAGAAGTTCGCTGTATCGAATAAAGGGTGAGATAACTAAAACAAATCGTTCCAAGAAACGAGGTGGCAGCGTTGTTTGATTGGATAAGTGACGCCATAGACTGGATAGGCGACGGAATATCGTCGCTTTGGGACAGTACGGTAGGCTCGGCGGTGGACGCAATTACCGACGAGATATGGGACATCATGTTTTCATGGTTGTTCAACCTCATTTACGGGGCGGTAGCTGATTTGTTTGAATTCATAAACGAAAGCACAAGCGATATTTTTGCCCTGTCGTGGGTGCAGTCGTTCATTGCATTGTTTCACAGTCTTGCATGGATGTTATTTGCCTGCGGAATGATAGTTGCGGTGTTCGATACGGCAATTGCATACGAATCGGGGCAGGCAAACATCAAAAACACCTGCATAAACGTTCTGAAAGGGTTTATGGCGGCGAGTCTGGTGACAGTTGTTCCTCAGCGTCTGTACTCGCTTTGCGTTGCTCTTCAAGGGACTTTCTCTTACGAGCTGTTAGGCGGTTTCATAGGGGCAACTTCATCAACTGTTGCAGGCACGGGACTTTCGGTCATAGTCGCTCTTGCCTCTGATGTATCGCTGTTCAGCCTGTTTTTCATAATTCTGTTCGGCTACTGCACGGTAAAAGTTGTGTTTGCAAACATCAAGCGAGGCGGAATAATGCTCTGTCAGATAGCTGTGGGAAGTCTGTATCTGTTCGGAGTTCCCAGAGGGTACACCGACGGATTTTACAGCTGGTGCAAGCAGGTCATAGCCACTTGCCTTACTGCATTTTTGCAGACCACAATACTGTATCTCGGACTTTTGACTTATACTCAGCACGCACTGCTTGCGGTGGGGATATGTCTGTCGGCGAATGAAGTTCCGAGGATTGATCAGATGTTTGGGCTTGATACAAGTGTAAGAGTTAATATGATGAGTGTGAGTCATACTGTTTCTATGGGGGCTAAGGCGGTGAATATGATCAAGGGAAAAGCTTGATTTTACGTTAATCGTATGATATAATAACATTATTATTTCAAAACAAAAAGTGGTGTACGCTATGTTATTTGTTCAGCAAATTGAAATTGAATACAGAAAAAACGTCAGGTATGCAAATTTTGCACAAGCAAGAAATGCCATAAAGTTCTATCCTGTAAGAATCAATTCTGATGAAATACAACAAAATGTATTGTTTCATTCTGCGTTTTTTTATCAGGATACTAACGGGATGCACAATAGAGGTATAAAAAGTCGACAGTTTACAGAAAGTCAGCTGTATGATGGAAAATTCAATCGTTCTCCCTTTGGTAAAAAGATAGGGGTGAAACCGATCGGTGATAATCAGTACGAAGTTCATTTTTATGGAGGATTTGATAAAACTGCTTTTGTTTTGAGAAAAGATCAATATGGACGGATTGTTTTTAATGAAAGAAACACCTATTATGACACGGGTGAGTGGTACTATCAGTTTTTCGTTTTCAACATTGTCTGTTGTGAAAAAGATAATTTCAAAGAAAAAATCTTCTTCAATAAGAATCCGGACTATGAATTCAATGGTATGAAATATTTAAGATATTGCTAATACAGTCAAGCCAAAAGCTTGGCTGTATTTTTATGCAAGAACGGAGCGTGATAACAAAAATGAAAACCTACATCTACCCCGAAAACCTGAGAGCAAGCGTAAAGCTGTGGTTTTGGAGCGTTCGGGATTTTATCATAATCTGCGGCGGAATAATTCTGTCGGTTGTGGTTCTGGTAAACC
>ERZ791887.681-NODE-681-length-29404-cov-3.931752_pt1 | contig 29404 bp, 41 predicted proteins | sample MGYA00510157_ERZ791887 | MGnify/ENA primary metagenome ERZ791887 (study PRJEB30046, sample SAMN00792112) | human gut metagenome | study: EMG produced TPA metagenomics assembly of the A metagenome-wide association study of gut microbiota in type 2... | reverse complement strand
GAATGCAATAGAAGTAGAACTTCCAATCTTAGCACTAAATAAAAGTTCTGAACTATCATCTAATTCAGGTATAGTAAATATTGCCGATTGAAATCTTGCATCTACTTGAGTAGCACCATTTAATCTTATATATTTTTTAGTATTTAAAATATCATAAGTAATTTCTTCTTCTGTATAAGAACTAACATTTTTATTTAATTCATTTATAGAAGAATCTACTTCAATTGCGTCTATATAATCAGTTCTTTCATAAGCCGTTATCGCAGGAGGTGTATTAGTAGCATAATTCACTCTTATTATAGAAGTTCCAATAATAGGATTAATTTCATACTCGTCAGCATATAAAGGAACTTGAGTAGAATAATCTCTTCTTTGCTGTCTTCCTAATACTTTTCCATCTTCATTTATGAAAGTAAATACCCATAAATTAATACCATTAAAAGCACCATTAAAATGAACTGCTTTTTCTCCAGAATAAGGATAATCTGCATAACTATATCCAGCACGTTCTTCTGCTACATTAGAATCATTCCAAATACTTCCAGCAACAATAGTAGTAGGATTAATAGCTATTTTCTCTCCTTTTCTAAGAAGTTTCTCAAATACTTTCTGAACACCATCATTAAATACTTCAATAAAATATAAATCTTCTAATTTATTATTAGTAACACTAAAGTTACAAGCTACAAAAGTAGCATTAGAAGGAATTTTACCAGTAGTATTAGTTTCTACAAAAGTATCTTCACCAACATGATCTCCTCGATAAAATACGTAAGTATTCGTAGTTCCTTTAGAAAGTTTTAAAGTTCCTTTATTACTTTGTAGTTTAAATATTCCTAAATGATAATTATAAGTAGATACAATTTTACCAATAGCATCTGTTAGCATAGCTGCCTTATAAGGATAAATAAACATAGTACCTTGCCCACCTAAAGCAATACTCATATCTTTTTGCAAAGGTATATGGAAATTCTTTAATGTAGCAATTTGAGAAGTAGCAGTACTTACAATTGCAGTATAAGGAGCAGTAGAATCTGATACTATATATTTATTTATATAAACATATTTACTTCCATTTAGTATCTGTAAATAACTATTAACATTATTACTTCCAGTTAATTGAATACCATAACTATTGATACATATATTATTTGCATCAGTTAATGATATTGGAATAGCACTACTATCTTTTATAGTCTCTACATGAAGTATTTCTCCGATACGAGTAGAAATATCTATTTGATAACAATTATAATTTGCATCATCTATAATACTATTAGTATCAGGATCATATTTCTTTCCACTTAAAGTATTAGTTATAACTAATTTAGCAGTATCAGCCTCGAAAACTAATGGATATAAATATTCATTCATTTTCATTGCTTCTCTTATTACTGAATTTAATTTACCATCTTCTTGAAATTGTAAATTATCAACATAATCTTTTAAATCGTCGACATGTTTTATTATATCTACGGAATTAATAGTAATATATTTATTATCTGTTACTCTTCCAGTACATCTTATATATCTTGCATTAGCAGGAATATTATCAGAAGTTAACTTTATCTTTTGAACTTGTGCGCCTGTTGCAGCAACACTTGATATAAATACTTTATCTATATCGTAAAAAGCACAAGGAGAAAAGTTGGCAGAACCATAAGAATATATATCAACTATACTATCTTTAGTAATAGGAATATAATCAGTATATAAATATGTATTAGCTTCAGAAGGAGTAAGTACATTTCCATTATTTGGATTTATTCCGCCAGAATAACAAAATGGATTACCAAATATATTTTTAGTTATAACATCTTGACTTATAACTTCTGTAGTACTATTACCATATTCTTGAACTATTCCAGCAGAAATATTAGTATAAGTACCATTGTCTACCCAACCATTTTGATTATAAACATACATTCTATAAATAGGATTAGTATGTTCAGTATCATCAGCTGCATAAGTAGGACCAACCATCCAAATAGCACCTTGAATCATACCAGTAGCACTAGTTTTAGGAAGATCATCTATAGTAGCGGCATAACCTTGAATATACATATAAGAAGTAAAATCATCACTAATATCTTGCCAAGTCTGTTTATTATCTCGACTTATTTGGATTCTATTAGTATGATTATTAGTACTTATATATCTAAACCATGCAGAAATATAATCAGAGGCTACAGTCCAAGTAAGACCTAAGTCAACAGATTGCTCAAGCTTATTATTGCTTACTCTAAACTGAGTAAATACAGGGTTAGGCGATACATCTACATAGGTACTGCCATTAGTATAAGAAACTTGTAAGTGATTGTTAGAACCAACTCTAAGAATAGGAGTAATACCAGCTTCTCCTTGTGCTTTAATGTTAGTAACTTCCCCATTAATTACCCAATACCCATCTGAAGATATAGAAATATCTCCTACAAGTGAATTACTTCCATCTCTCCAATTGGAATCATTTGAAAATGAAGCATCATCAATAGCTTCCCCAGCATACCATTCAGTGACTACAGTTTTATCATATAAAACATAAGTTATCCATATACCTGTCTTTCTAAGACTTGCAGGTACTTCAAGTCTTGTAAGACTTTTACTACCTACATAGGAAAGGAATAACATATTAAACATAGCTAATATATCAGTCAATTTAGCTCCATTTTCCCTATCAATTACTGCATCAGTAAAAGTCTTAGGAAAGATACTTTCATATCTTCCCTCTTGACTATTCTTCTTAATTAGTTGTTGTATATCTTTCATATCTTAATTATGTTAAAGGTGTTCCATCAAGATTAACCCAAGCAGTACCATTCCAGCATATGTATTTACTAAGTGAAGTATCAAAATATTGGAAACCTGCATTTATTCCAGTAGGTCTATTTGCAGTAGTACCTATTCCAGTTTCTTGTAAATATCTCCAATTATTTCCATCTGCACTATATTTAATTTTACCCGTACTATTTTCTACAGTAAGTCTTTTAGCTCCAATATTCGCATCATAGCCTAATTGGAGATAACCACCAGCATATTGAGTTATCTCTGTTGCATTTAATACAGATATATTTATTTGATTTCCATTATCATTGGATGATAAAATTATACTTTTCCAAGTATGTGTTCCGTCTGCATTTTTAACATAAACTCTTAAATCTATTGCACCACTTTCTAAAACTCTTGGAGCTATTACGCCAGTAAATTCAGAAGTAGCAAAAGAAGTTAGAGATGCTTCATCAAAATTCTGTAATTTAACAAATCCAGGAAGTTTAGTAGGATATCTATAAGTACTATTTGTAGTTTCAATAATAGTATTTTCAGTAATACAATTTAATATATGTTTATGAGGTAAAGCTATATAAGTAGATTTATTACCTAATATAGTATTATTTCTACATTGAGTTTTATTATTAAAATCTATATCAGCAGTAGCAGTTGCAGGAGTTCCTTCAAAATAATTGCCTTGAATTATATTACCCCAAGTATTAGAACCATAATCATTGTAGTCAAGAAATATAGCAGTAGTAACATAATTTTGGAATGTATTATTTTCAATTCTACAACCATTAGAACTATCTATTAGTACACAGTTTGTACATAAATAAAATTCATTATTGCTTACAGTAGTAGCATTTGAATTATAACTTAAATAAACACCATTTGCTAAATTTACAAATCTATTGTTATTTATATAATGGTAATAAGATTGAACGTCTCCATAAGAATATAGTCCTTTATTAACTTTATCCTTTCCATAAAAAGTACAAGATTCTATTGTTAGATGAAACGCTTTATATATTTTCATTAGATAATCTAATAATTCTATATTATCAGCTATTTCCATTGTAAGTTTAGAAATAGATGTTCCATTACAATCATGTATTTCTATAGGATTTGTTAATATTAAAGTTGTATTTATAGCTCCTTCCCCTATTATATTTATAGGTTTAGAAATATCTAATCCATCTAAAAGATATTTACCCTTATTTATTTTAATAGTATTACTAAGTAAAATAGCATTAGAAAAAGAAATAGAATTATTTGTATTTCCAGTTTTATCTATTCCAAACCAATCAGGATAAGATTCATCAATATTCCAAGTACCTTCAATGATTACATTATCACCAAATATCTTATTTATCCCAGCTATGATTTTAGTGTTACTGCCTATTATAGTTCCATTACTAAAACTACCACCCTGAAAGTCAAGAGTACAGTTTGTAGGAATAACAAAAGAACCTCCATTAAAGTCTATGTTAGAAACTATTTTAATAATATTATTAGCTGGAATTGAACTTAATTGAGATACATTAGATAGTATTTTTACTCTACTATATGAAGTACCATCCATATTAAGCCATATTCCATTATTATCTTTAGTCATTATCTGATTAGTAGACCTATTAAAGTATTCATAGCCTACAAAAACATCATTGAGATTTATAGCAGAATCTCTTACTTCACTTGTAACAGATACACATTCACAAGTATCATATATAATTGAACTTATAGCCATATCACCATTTGTCCAATTTTGTAGTTGAGCCTTAAAAGGAGATAAGAATTTATCAACAATGACAGGGTACTCAATCAAATCAGTATCAATTAAAGTTAATGATTCAGATTCAGCCATATACCTTAAAAGGTCTACAGTTTCATCTGCACATCTTATTTCTCCTGTGGAAGTGACAGTTAATTGAGCCTGCACAGTGCTTCCATTTCTCTTAATATTATCATGAGTATAGGCAAATAGAGGTCTTTGATCTAAAGTTCTTATGAAGAACCCTTTTCTACCAATAATCCAATTAGTTTTAATTCCTGTACAATTAGTAGAATTAGTAAATATAGCATCTCCCGTATTTGTTGGAGTAGTTATATTTCCAGATATGTCTAATAAACCTGAATAAGTATTATTTATTACTATATTGGCTCTATCTAAATCCTTAAATGTATTAAATGCTATCTTAATATTGTAATTGCCCCTTTCACACCTTATACCATAAATACAATTACTTATATTATTTTCTGAAATATTAGAATCTAAACAAGTAGTAGAATATATACCATTATATATTCTATTAGCCATATTAGAAGTTCCTTTTACTGTGTTATTAATTACTACAGCATTTCTTAGTCCTACCAACCTAATAGCACCACTTATGGTATTGTTATCAGTATTATAGTCAATAACAATATTATTTGATATATAGTAATTTGTACCAAAATAATCATACACACCACTAGTTGCATTAATACCAAAGAAGTTTTGTTTATTTTCCCAACCTTTAATATAGTTATTTTGTATGACTACATTATCCATAGGAATTGATAAAGCAGGTCTACTATCAGCATTAACAGCTATACCTATTGCACAATCTTTTATTATATTATTTTCAATAATAATATTAGTACCTCCATGTGAATCTATAGCTTCCCAAAAACTATTATTCTCAAAATAGCAGTTAGTAACTTTAAAGTTATCAACTCTTACAGGAAATAGATCAGTGTAGTTAGTAACTCCTGTTGAAATCATATATTTTCTATCTGCTTCATACAGAGAAGTTACATTAATAAAAGAGCTATTATTAACTAATATATTTCTACAACCCTCTTCAAAGAATAACATATTATATGTTATATTACTGAAAGAAGTATGTTCTACTTTTATATCTGTAGTATTTCTAACTTTAACTCCCCAATGACCAAATATATTATCTATTTTACAATTATCTATAATTATATCTGTACAATTATCTATATTAATTGCTCCAGATATTTCTCTAGTAACTTTCTCTGTAGATGCAGTTCCATTAGTTAAGTTAAGATTATAAAAATATACATGCTCAGTGTTTGCTACTTTAAATAAAGTAAGAGTTGCAATATCTTCTAAATTACCTATTTTGTTACCTAATTCTCCATATATTTGTGTTGGCTTGTTTATATAAATATCTTCTTGTATTATAAATAAAGCCCCTTCGGAAACTTTAGGTATGTAAACTCTGTTACATACATTTATTGCATTTTGAATAGCATGAGTTGAATCTGTGTTTTCCTTTGCTCCAAACCAAATTATATTAGCAAAATTATTTAATATGTTACCTGTAACGTTCGAAGTAATATTAATATCTCCACTAAGAGTAGTATTAGAAAAATTAATAATTCCATTTGATATACTGCCACCATTAAATCTAAGAACACATCCTTCTGGTATTGTTATAGTCTGATTATTCAAGTTGTAGTCATACTGTATATGATATATAGTATTTTCCTTACTCAACATTTCTTGAGTAAGCAAATTAGTAGAATAAGTTACCATAGTGTTAGGATTAACTACAGTCTGTATATTCTTTCTAAGATATACTCTGCCTAAACCTGAATAGTCAGTAGTATTATAGTTCTTATCTGCAAATGTTAAGGAAGTTTGATTCAAGTTATCTACAGTAGCTGTTATATCTTCACTATCTATAATAGATATACCTTGTATTCTCTCAATTAAATCAACCCATAAAGTTGCATTATTCCATTGATTCACTCTTTCTCCTTGAAACTGAAATAGTTTCCATTCTCCATCTTCATCAAGAAAGGTAATAACTTGACCAATCTTTCTACTCTTATAAGGTATTAGTTGAATAGCTTGAGTAAGGCTAATTCTTGATTCACCATACTTATCTGTAACATTAAGAAAGTCTGATACTCCTAATATAAAGATTTGTTCTATCAAATCCTTCAAGAGTACATTAACATTCTTACCATCTTGTACAAATGCTACTGTCTCATTACCTTTAAGAGGTAGAGAAGCTCCAGCAAACTCAGTATCTTTAACACTATTTGCTAATAGCCACTTCTCTATTTTTCTATAATCTTCTTGTGTAAAAAACATAGTATATTAGTTTGCATCTTCAACCATTATATCTGCCACCTTTAATGCAGACAGAATTGCATTCACCTTAGTAACTACTGTTGCTAACTCAGCTCCAGTAGCTAAATTATCCACATTAGTAGCTTTCTTCACTCCACCAATTACACTTGTAGTTGCAGCAGGCAGTGTGTAAGGTTCTGGGATAGTAGGAGTGTTAATCAAATCACTATAATCACCACTATAAGCTACCTTAGCTAAGTCTTGTGTTTCACCTGAAGAAACATTAGCCCAGCCATTAGGACCAAAGTACTTTAATGAGCCTCTAAACATCCACAAATCAAACTTTGATGGTGCAGATTCTGACTCAACTATACCATTATATCTTCTCATATTATTTAGTATTATTTGGTTTCTTATTTATTTGTTCTTTCTTTAACTGACTTTCAATTCTTAGCTTCTTATTATCAAAAGCCAACTTCTCGTCAAATTGTCTTATCTTCTCAGCTAGATTGGCTTTAGCCTCTTCACTGAACTCAATATCCTCACTAGTCTCTTCATTAGCATATTTACCCATTTGAGCTATTAGAATTGCAGTCTCATTATCTCTAACATTCATAGTATCCTTTAACTGCATTTCAGCTTGCTTCTGTTGCATTTGAGCTTGAGCTATATTCTGTTGAGCTTGTAGCTGTTCTTGCTGAGCTTTCTGTTGTCTTTGTCTAATCTCCTGCTCATCTTTTTCAATCAATCTCTGTTTTTCAGCTAAGCTACTTGAAGTGTAGAGCTTAGTAATAGTAGAGAAGGATAAAGTCTGAGTTTGAAGTGCAGCTTGAGCTAAAGAATCTAATTTACTATTGAGTTCCTGAGTTCCATTACTATTGTCTACAACTAAACCATAGTCAGCTTCAGCAAATTCATCACCATCAATCTCCATTATTCTGGTAGATGTATCTGATAATATATACTGGAACTTCTTAGATCTACCTTTAAGAGCTATCTTAGCTGTTTCAAGTAAACATTCAAGTACTCTCTTCTTAACATCATCATGTTGAATGAATAACCATTCAGTAATATGTGATGATTGAAGAGTAGCTCTTTCTACACCTCCAACAGTCTCTCTATTACTAATTTGACCTTCTCTTTGTTTAGTAATACCTGCAACTTCGGCCATCTCCATCTTGATAAACTCAAGCAGATTGACTAATTGCTGAATATAATTACCTTGGTCTAAGTTAATACCACCAGTAGAAGCATTGTTAAGTGCACCAGCTAACTTACCACTAGCAGCACCATAGTTACCTTCTTTAAAACTATCCTCTACTAGAACATGATTAACCTTAGCATAGTACATCCATTTATCAACTTCCCAGCCTTTAGGAACCTTAGCTAAATCCATTCTAACTAATGCTCCCCAGTTATTAGCTATAGCCTTATTCAATCTATCATGAATAGTATCATAAAGATAGTTATAAGGCTTCATCATATCTACTAAACTGAAAGGTCTTCCTTGATTTAAGTTATAGATAGAACCTATAATACCAAAGTGACATCTTGATGGATTTGATAGTCTGTTATATTGAACCAATCTAGGTCTCATATTAACAAATATCTCATTACCAATCATAGTACCTTCCCATGCTTCATTAATCCACATAGAGTACTCCTCTTCACCTCTATTTCTATCTATTTCATAATCTTCTGGATAGAAGTTATATTCTTCTTCACCTGTTTCAGGATTGTAAGACTTAACCTTTTTAACCTTTCTCTTTGATTTCCAATATACTCTAAGTACTCTTAGATTACCAGCTAAATCATAAGGAAGAAGTGATGTACCTACACTTTCAGGGAATAAATTAGCAGGGTCAAAATAGAATCCATCTGAAGTTGTAACCTCATCACCAATCATATTAGCATTGACAAAGCCATATCTTTCATCTATATTATCCATACTATCCACAGTATTCTGACCTATATGATCAGGCAAAGACTCAATATACTTAATATCTTGCTGTGTTAGTACATCATACCATGTATCTATAACTCTGCCTGGACTCCAATAGTCCTCAACTATGATAATATCAGCATCTTCTACCTTGTTACTGTAACCTGCTTTAAATACTCTTACTTTAAGAGGATTTAATCTCTCTACTACTGGTTCACCACCTACTATATCACATTGGTAAATCTCTTCACCAACAGCCATAGCATCCATGAAACCTTCATTAAATATAAGAGGAATATCATATTCCTTAATATAATGATTGAGGAGAGCATTAGCTCTAATCTCTTTTAAATCCTGCCATTCATAAGTAAAGTAATCATTGAGCTTTTCAAGCTTTTCATTGAATTCATCTTCACTTTGAGAAGTGTCACTAACCTCTTCTTGAAGTCTTTGTAATAATTCATTCTTCTTATTATTCTCAATCTCTGATATAGCTAGTGGGTTAGTTACAACTACTCTAAAATCAAAGACTCTCTTACTTTCTTCCCCTCTTAGAACATTTAATTTAGAATTCATGATCGGATAATGTTGAATCCTATCAGGAATAAATCCAGCTTTTAAATCGTCTGGATTTAAAACTAACTGCATGTCTTGCATGTTAAGTTTTCCACGTAGCAAATTATAATTTATTTGCTTATGTATTACAGACTTTCTAACTAAAGAATAGTTAAAGAAGGTCTTATTGTTTCCCCACATAACACACTTCTTTCGCCAAGCTTTAGTTTTCTGTGAGAAAGGCAACATTTGTCGGGGGAAATTGGCAAATTCGGTGTTCATATATAATCCTCCTTATACTTCCATATAAAACCACCAGCAGATTTAGATCTGCCTTTTAATGCAGATACTAAATGAGTTTGTGATATATTTATATTACTCGCAGCTTCTTTTATAGATTTATATTCTTTTATAAAATTGTTATTTTTATCAAGCTGTATTACAGCCTTGTATTTTTTAGCTAATGTATTATCAGTATGATGTTTTCCATACATAGGATTATTAGCTCCTGAAACATCTCTATTCCATAACCAAACAGGTCTTTTATATCCAGTATTAGCTTTTCTAGTTATAACAGATTGAATAACAGAATCTTTATTTTTATTCCAATGTTTGCCTAAAATAGCAATACTACAATTTCTTTTATGCTCCTCTGATTTAGGTTTACCTTTTAGTGCTTTAGAAATCTTCTTCCTAATACTTATAGTTTGTGAAGTAGTTTCCCCTCCATCAGATATATTATAGCAAATTCCCTTCTTTCTATACCTTGATATAAGTTTAACCTCTAACTTACAAGCAATTTCTTTGGGTAAATTTCTAAAAAGGACTATATGATCAAATCCATCCCAACCATACTTTTTGATAGAGTAATTAAAATAAGGATTATTTTTATAACCACATCTCCATCTTAATTCAGGATTAGAATGTTTAGTGATTCCTATATATACTTTATTGTTAATCTTATTAACATGTAAGTATATTATATATCTATCTTCCATATAACTTCTATTAGATAGTGCAAAAGTAAGTAAAATAATCCACCCATGCAATACCATAAGTGAATTATTTATACCTACTTACACTCTTTACTAAATTTACTGATACTTTCTTATCCTATTATCATAATTCTCTGTAAAGAAGGGATCATTAGCTAAATCAGAACCTATATCTTCCTTCATTTTAAGATCACCATGTGTAGTAATCATAAACTGTTCTCTATATAACATTAACATACCTAGTGCTCTAACCCTATCTACATTTATATCAGGATTAAACAATATTAACTCCTTAATTAAAGCTCTATTCCTTAATCTATATAAATTAGGTACAGTAACTTCAGTATTTTCTCCATCTATTTTATTAATAATTGTAACTGGTTGTATTAACCAATTCCTAATCAAAGTATTGGCATAATCATTAATTGGCTTATTAGCATTAACTCCCTTGCTTTTATTACCAACTGTAGAATATTTAACCATATCCTTATCTTTAAGATACTCAGGAACATCAGCTAATAAGTATAAACAGTTCATCCTAGCCATATATGCATAAATTCCCTTTTTATTAGATTCATATAAGCATTTAGCATTATAAAACAAACACAGTTTTCTAGTTACTTCAAAATTATCATCAGCATAATCTAATCTACCAGTGTATTCAGCTACTATAGAATCTGTCCATAGGTCTAATACAAACATAGAATACAAAGACAAAGTATTTGAAGAATCATCATCAATAGGGTCTAATCCAGCTATATATCTATTTGGGAATATATTACCATTATTATCTTTCTCAGGCATATTAAATATCTCTATAGCTCCAGTAGCTTTATTATCTTTCAATGGGAATTCCCTTAGAGGTTTATTACTTGAAGGTGTATAGGTTATACTGCCTTGCTTATCTAATATAAGATCGCCCACATACACATCATTATATTCAGTAGGATTATTATCTAATTGATTTAATCTTTCATTAAGGTCAGTTATTGGGAATATGTTATTCTTAGTTTTAAGAATTGCCTCTTGTGGGGTAATAGGAATTTCAGCTATTCTCTTTGATATAGAGTTAATATCAGATGAGTTATATTTAACTATATATCTATCTTTTAGTATCTCTAAGATGGCCTTAGTTACATTAGAATTACCATTATCATCATAACAATCTGCTCTATTTATATACCCAGGAAAAAAGTAAGTAAACCTGTTTCTGCCTTGACCTTCTTTATCATATACATTAGAAACAGAGTTAATATTATAGCCTACTGGATTATACATTAGCTCTTGCATAGAACTAAAATCTGAATCAGAGTCACCCGCAGTACCATAACCAAATATTAACCCCCAAACATCATCACCATCTTCTACAGATGGCCTAAGTATATTATACAATGTCAGTAATCTAGAAAAAGTACCAGCCTCCTCTAATAAGTATAGCACACCTCTAGAACCTCTAAGTTTAGATTCATCATCTTTAGATGTAATACCTATTACACTATTCTCAGTACCTCTTCTTGTATTAGAGTCTACATCTATATAACCCATAATCCATTGCAGGTCATTAAGTGATGATTTAATTCTCCTTGAAGGAAATTGAGTATTAACGGCATTAAAGTCAATATAATACTGAAACATATCAAGTATTTGATTAGCGCCCTGAATATACTTCTTTTCAGATGCTGTAACAACACACTGTACTTTCTTATTAACTTCTTTAGACTCTCCAAGTATAAATCTTTTAGCTAACATAGCTGCACCCAGATAACTTTTACCTTTGCCACGACTAGCTAATTCCATAGCATGCTTTCCTTTACTTCTAGCTTGATCTAAGTAATGAGTTTTATAGTAGTGTCCCTCCCAGACTCTAGGAAAATCTATAACTCTAATAGTCTTTCCTTTCTTATCTTTCTTAGCTAATTGAATAGGACAATAGTTTAAAAAGAAGTAATAATCTCCAGTTATCCATTCACCATCCTCTCTAACATAGCCCTCATAACATCTTCTTATTTCTTCTCTAATCCACTTACCATATTCACTATTTGGATTAGGATTAGGATTTAAATTAGTGTATTTACCTGTCTTTTGAAAATGCAAAGCTGATGGTCTGAAATAGTCCATATTTTCTAAGATATGAGGATTAGTTATGTCTACTATAATCTTACCTTCATTATCTTTAGGTATATCCTTAGTAACCAACCTATTAGGAGATATAAGAGACCTTATATAAGGAACATTATTAATAAAATCAAAAAACTGATCTTGAATCTCTTGAGGCTCCTTATCAACCTTCAACTCTTCTAGTGTACTTTGATAACTATTAAATTCCATCTTCAATCATTTTAAAAAGTTCTAATATAAAGGATATATTAATCTCCCTTTCTACTTGCTCAATATTAGAGTCAACTATTCTATCAGTAACCTGAGTAGTTAGTACCTTTTCTTTATTTTGATTTACTACTAACCAGAGAGTATCAGTTATAGTTTTATATGCTTTAAACTGTGGATTGGGTTCTTTATTTTTCTGAATAACATAAAACCCTTTTAATCCTTTTAACTCTCTTAACCTATTTAATGCTTCTATATAATCCTCAGTTCTCATAATAATACTCCATCATCCATTAATGTTTTATTTCCTTGACTACCTCTAGCCCTGCCCTGTTCTTCGATTTCTTTAGTAACTAACTTCTCTGCTTCTGCTAAATCTTTAGCTAATTGAGGTATTTGTTTTATTGTAGCTGTTATACTGTTAATAGTATATACAGGCTTCCCTTTATCATCCAATAGGTTTAAATCCACATTTCTTAGAAAATCTCTAACCTTATCTACAGCTATTCTAGTATCTTGTAGAAGTAATAGAGAAGTAGTAGTAGTGAGCTGTCTGTATATACTAATAGCCTTTTCTAATTCTTCAGATGGCTTGAAGTCTTTGGGTAACCCCTCTTGAGCTATAATAGCTTTAGATCTTTCTTCATCATTAGTTATGTAGTTATAAGAACTTCTTGGATCAGCATAAAAGTATAAATAACTCATCTGCCTTATAAACTGTTCTTTATTTTTGCTTCTATCTTTATTATAAAGCATCCTGATAGGCTTTACAAGAAGTGCTTCATCACTTATTTTTATTTCAAAATTTATATATTCTATTAGTTTCATAGGTGTATAAACTTAAAAAGCCTAGCCTAATTTTTACTTAAGCTAGGCTTTGTTATTAATTCAAGTCAATTCTTGGTTTGCCTTTTAGATGCTCTTCAGTCACAATAGTAGGATTAGAGTCAAACTCTTCTACTTCTTCATAGTCTTCAATTACATAATCAATGTCTCTATCCTGCAACTTCAAGCATGGTTTACCATCAATTTCAATTATATCAAATTGATAATTCAATTCAGTTTGATATTCCTCCATACCATCTTTTAATGATGGAGCTTGATTAGGCTTTTTAACCTGTTTAGGCTTGAGGAACCTAATAGGATTAATGCATACTAAATCACCAACCTGAACACCATTTACATGTGGTCCAACTGCTAATACTGTTTGGAACTCATCTACTGATCTTCTCATCTTTGAACTATCAATTATACTAGTTCCTGAGAAACACATATCTTTTTCTTCAAGAATGTTCATTGTTGTAATAACAGTGGTGAACATTGGTTTAACTTTCTTAATTACTCTCATTTCTCCCTTATTCTTTTTATATATTCAAATCTCTTTTTAACTCCTAACATCCTCTCATAAGTACATGTGAGCTTACCAAGTGAAGGTATGTTAAAGTTAGTCCTTAACTTACTAAAATCCTCCTCATTCAGTGACTCTTTTAAAGGTAAACTTGTTATAGTTTCCCTTATAAAAGCCCAATGTGACTCATAAGCCAGCTTCACTACTTCCACTGGAAGGTTAAGTTCTATGGCTACTTTCTTTAATATCTCCTGATAACTCATTGTATATCAAATAAAAGCATTAGTTTAAATGAACCATTATCTTCAGTTATATTAGGTATAAATCTAGGATTTATCTTATTATTAACTATTAGTCCATTTCTCCTTAGTTTCCCCATAATTACTTGAAAGTATGCTGGAGTAACCTTATACTCTTCTCTTATTTTCTTCTTAGTATCCTCAGACATAACTACTTTATCAAGTATATCTTCATCAGATATAACTTTACCTAGATTATATCTTTCATAGGTAAAAGCTGTAATTACATCTATCTCTCTATCAGTTAACTTATGGAATGGCTTTAGAAATTCAAACCAAAAACGAAAGAACTTTTTCTGAGAGGTAGGTATTCTAATTACATTATTAGCTGCCACTTCCATAATAACCTCCTTATTCTTCAGTTACAGGTTCTTCAGTACCAAATGTAATATCCTCAATCTCTTTAGCACACTTAGCAATAAAGTCTTTACTAAAGACAGAGTTAGTAGATTCCACTACTTTAAACAGATAATCAAGTCTCTTAAAGGTATTAGTCATGTACATCTCTTGTATAGCACCCTTAAGTTTTCTATTCTCTTCAACTAACTTTCTATCTTGTTCAGATAACTGATGTAACATTCCAGTTAACTGTTCTCTTGATAATTCCTTAGGACCTTTTGGTTCCATCTTCATTTCTTTTTCCATCTTCTACTATTATTTGTTTAAGTAACTTCCACCATAAACTTCACCATACTTCTTCTCCCAAGTATAGATGTCAGTCTTATCTGTTTGAGTGCAGCCACACTTATCACAATAGGGCTGTCCATTTACATCTCTAATAGCCAGAGACAAGCATTTAGTGCAATATTCTACTGGTTCACTATTATAATCATATTGCTTTTCCTGTGAGTCTTCCATAAATGTTCTTCTTATATTCATTCATTATTCTGCTATTAACACCAGCTCTTCTAGAGGTGTTCGCCCTATTATTGAAAGGTCTTTTAGGTGTTATAGTACCATATTTAGTCACATCACCTCTTCTAATTGCTCTAGCAACTGACTTATACTTAGACACTGCATCAAAGATGATTAAATCTTTGAGTTCTTCAGGACCATAACTAATATCATTCTTCTCACTCTTTACTAAACTCTTTTCTTTCATATTTCCTTAGTTATTTGTAATACACTAGAACATACTGTTCACCTTGTTTAATAAGTGTAACTATCTGTTCTTTCTTAATCTCCAACTCATTGACAGCTTGAATTATTCCTCTTACAGTAGGTTTATAAATAGCTTCCATATAAGTTTCTTTAGCTTCTACTTCCATTGCCATATTACTTTTACTTTAATTAGTTGCGAAGGGAAGAATCGAACTTCCAACACAGTATTACTGCTTCTTGTGGTTATGAGCCACACATGTTGCCATTACACCACCTCGCAATTTGAGGAGATTTGCTATTGGTACTCCTCTTTCTCCAGTATCTGCTTAGCTGGAACCCTCTATCATCTACCTCTAATGAGATTCATTGTAGCATAGAGTGTTACTCTGTCACTGAATGAATAGCAGCTTTTAGTAACTTCCTGAGCTTCTTGTAAGAATCGAACTTACATATCCTCTTTACAAAAGAGGTATAATAACCTTTATATTAAAGAAGCATTGTACCTCTGATAGGAGTTGAACCTACATGGATAAATCCGAGGGATTTTAAGTCCCTTGTGTCTAACCAGTTTCACCACAGAGGCATACTTAAGACTATTAGTATGGTCTAATATCACACAAGCCAAACAAGTACCTATATTGATTAATCTCCTGAATAAAAGTCTCACATTCAGATTTAATACCAACATAGACTGTTTCTTGAGGAATCTTATCATAGAAAGCTAATGTATTAGTTCTAACTTCTTCAATAAAATCCATTGCATTTAGTGCATCACTAGGAATTCCCTTAATAACATTAGGCTGCATTTTACCTAAAATTCCCATATATCCTTCAGCAAGAATATCTTGAAAGTCCTCAACTTTCTCTAAGAATTCATCTAAGTAAACATGAATATTCTTCTTAGGTGCTGCCCAATGAAGATTTTTACACTTTGCTTTATAACCTTCTAGTTTATTTATAAAGTTAATAAAGAACTCTGCACCATTAAATGATGATTCATGTACTTCATTATCTTCAATTGGAGTTAATAATCCATATTCCATATATCTTTTATTTTGATGTTACAAAGGTATGTATTTTATTTCATATATACAAGTAATCTGCATATTATTTTTTCCTTGTCAATGAAAAAAAAACCTAAGTTGGAGTAGAGGGACTCGAACCCCCAGTCTCAGAGAGAAGGGATTTACAGTCCCCCCAGCTACCAATTACTGATTATACTCCAATATTAACTTAACTTCAACTATTAATTGGGAAGAGCAAATTGCTCAACCCAGTCTCTTAAATTATTAACTACTCATTAGAGATAAATGTATTACCAGTGTATCTCCATGCATAGTTCTGTGCAGCTAATTCACAGTATGCTTTAACTGCTTTCTTTACTAAATTAAGAACTCTTTTCATAACAATATAAATTTGAAGTTAATATGTTATGCTGGAATGATAGGACTTGAACCTACTATCTTCAGATTAACAGTCTGTTGCTTATACCACTTAAGCTTCATTCCAATGTGAGTTTTGCTTTTATCTTAATGCCAAGGTAAAAGAAAACCATTCATTAACTCATAGTACTCTAAGTTAGCAAATGTTTTATCAAAAAGAAAAACCTTTTGTGCAGATGACAGAATTTGAACCTGTGAGTTAAGCTGTACCTTTCTTAACTAGATAGAAGCCATCTTCAAATATACCCTACTTTAATTACTATTCTTACACTAACCTTGCTAGCCTACAGTTAGCAAATACTAAGTAATCTTTTTCAGTTAAATTTGTCTATCTTCATCTGTATTCAGTTACTCTACTGAGAATCGAACTCAGATACACAGATTAGAAATCTGTTGCTTTATCCATTAAGCTATAGAGCAATCTATACACTATTTTAATCCATAATTCTTGTTACTTGCATCAGTAGGATTAATAATGGCACCATTAACTGTAACCCTATCTACTTGTTCCTCTTCTTTAGTCTCAAATACTAAAGAGAATAGTTCAGATTTACTAATAAATTCTTTCTTCTTCTCTAGTATTATAGACTCTAGTGATCTAACATGATGTCTGTATTTGTCTAACTCTTCTTCAAGTTCAAGTATATCATAATACTCTTCCTTAATATCATTAGCAGCAGTACCACTCATTAGATGAGGATACTTAAATACCACCTCTTTAATTCTATTCTTATCTTCTACTACTACTTTCATAACTTCCTTATCTTTTTATCTAGATACTTACTGTACAGCAGGAATGCAACACCTATTAAATATACTCCAAATGGTACTGAGAGATACATTGGAATTAGTATTGGGTACTTGAATATTAGTGATATTCCTTGCAGCTGAGCATTAACTAATACTCCTAGTAATGCTATTAAGGCATATATGGTAAAGCTGCCATACTTATCATCACATTTATCTCTAACATACCTCAAACTTTTTAATCTCTTTTCCTCTGGAGTTAGCTCCTTTATTTCACAAGTAGAAGGTTTTAGTATTACTGTTCTATTAGGGTACAGTATTCTACTACCATACATTACATACTTTAAACTATTCATGTTTTTCCTCTTTGAGGAAGAGGTGGGACTCCAACCCACACACCACTTTTATATGGTTACTAGTAGTTTTCAAGACTACTGCCTTAGCATTAGGCTTACTCTTCCAGTTAGTTGCAAGTAGTGGATTTGCACCACTGATGTCTCCCCTATACTGGGAGTGAGGTTACTACTTCTCTAACTTGCTAAACCTTGATTGACATTGATTACATTCTCTTATTGCACTCAAGAATCTTTCAGAACCAAGGGTGTTAAGCATTGCAAGATACTTAACAGTAACTCCTTGCATAGTTACCTTTGCAGTCTATGAGGGAATTGAACCCTCCATCTCCACATTGACAGTGTGGCATGTTGAACCTCTACACCAATAGACTATTATGTATTGGGTATGGGATTTGAACCCATATTGACCACCTTGAAAGGGTGGTGACTTAACCAATTTGTCCAACCCAACATTTAAAAAATAACTACTCCTATTTTCACAAACCAGAGTAGTGTGGAAACATGAAATCCAATCATCCCATTTTTCTTTAAAAGCTCTTACATTATGAATTATTGTTCCATCAATCACTCTGCAAAGGTATGTAAAATAGTTGAGATACACAAATATCTATAGTTAATAAATGTCAAGTCACTAAGCATCAATAGAATAACTTCACTTGAAGGTTAGAGTTAAGTGGCTTGTCCACCAAAATACATCCTTGATACATATAAATATACAATTGAATTATTTTTAAATTTTATTTTTTTTTATTTTTTGGTGTATAAATGAGAGTGTTTTCTAATTTTAAAATTTTATTTTGGTGTATAAGTGTGGGGAGTAATCACTCATTACACCCCCATTGACTTTGAACTTTGGGATAGTCCCCCCTCATGTTTTATAGTAGCATGCTTATTACTATTTCTTAGTATTTGAACTTAAAAACATTTATCATTATGACATCATTAGAAACATTAAAGAGCCAAGCTCCATTAGCATTTAATCTATTAATTCAAGTCTATGAAGCATCAATCATAGCTGAAGTTATAACTGAAGAATCATTCACTAATGTAGTGAAGGATGTGGCATCTCACTATGGTATTCCATATATTGCACTATTAGATGAGACTATTAAATATGGTATGTATAACTCTAAATAAAATCATTATGAATAAGAATCTAATCATCTGTACATTAGCACTAGTCTTAGTGCTGTCTCTCATAGCATTAAACTATCAAACTAACAGAGTTGATACTGCTAGAGCATACATTAAAGTTTTGGAGAATAACTATCCTGAGTACATAGATACTACATCAGGTAGTGATGAATATAGTGAATGGTATAACTATTAAGTATATGGAAACTATTATCTTATTAGATGGTTCTACTGTTAAAGGTACAGTAGAAGAGTTAGGATTCAATGGTATGTACTGGTGTGGGTATTACAAAGGACACTTTGTAACATGGCATAATAACTGTTGGATGGAAAGATAACTCATTACTCTTCCAGTGAATTTGAATTAACATTAGAACCTTGTGGTGTATAGGTTAACCACACAAACATTATGAATATCTTTAGTACATTGAAAACTTATGCAGGTAAATGGAGTGTTAAATCTGAAAGAGCATTTGATGCTGAGGAAATCAACGCAGTTAAACAAGCTGTAGTAGTTCCATCTAATTATGGTAACTCAGTCATGTTTACTATGAAGGCTGGTGGTCAGACTTATATTGCATGTAGTAGTGATACTACTAGTGCAGTAGGTGAAGTCATTGACTTATCTAAGGCTACATTGTTAACCCTTGAAAAGGAGGGTGAGGATGACATCTTGAGAATTAGATGTTAATCATGGACCCAAGTACTATGATCTTTATAGGGTTCTGCACTATTGTAGTTCCCTTAATCATTCTTATGCTAGTAATAGCTGAATGGTATGTGAATAAAGAGTAAGAATTATGAGTAGACTATTATTATAGTCTACTCTTTCAAGTTTTAATCATTAAATACATTAACATTATGTGGAGTATAATAGGTTTATTAGCTATAGCATCATTGTTTATAGTGAGAGATTAAGTGAGGTCTAACCTCACTTTCTTTTTTAATCATCTGGTAGAAGCAATAAATTTGAGTGCATAAACTCAAAACTCGTGACTAAAATAAGAACATATTTAATTATATATATATATATACTATATTAGTCACACTTTTCAAACTCCTATGAAATGAGAGGCATAGTTTCAATGAAATGAAGTAGTGTGTTCTTTAAGTCAAATGCATATAGTTCTTTAAATCAAATAGTACATTAATCATGTTAACTAGTAGTTAAATAGTAGTTAATAGGTGTTTAAAGGTAGGAGAAACTAATAAAAAGTAGTGCTCATTACTCCTCCCTAGTATCTGATTAATCAAAGATTTAATAAGATAAAGTTTTGGTTACTCTCATCATTAGATTAATAAGATCTTAAGGTTTAAGATTTTAAGGTCAGCCTTCAGGCTAGTCAGCCTTCGGCTGACACTGTTAGCAACAATAAATAAGCTAAAAGTTAAAAGCAAAGCTCATTACTCCTCCTTAGCTCTTGACACTCTGCATGAGTTATTGCTATGTTGGAGAGTCATAATTAACATATTACATTAACATTTAAAATTTAGCATTATGAACATTTTTGGAACATTAAGAACTTACGCTGGTAAATGGAGTCTCAAATCAAGTAGAAAGTTTGAAGAAGAAGAGATTAACGCAGTATCTAAAGCTGAGGTTGTGCCTTCATCCTATGGTAATTCAGTTTGCTTCTTTATGAAGTCTGGTGGTAACAAGTACATTGCATTAAGTAATGATGCTACTGTTGGTGTTGGAGACTCAGTTGATCTGAGTAAAGCACAGTTATTGACTCTTGAGAAAGAAGGAGAGTCTGATATACTAAGAGTTAAAATTTAACGCTAAATGCACTAAATTTACTTGAAGTAATAGTTTAATAAAGAGGTGTAAGTGGCTGAGTATCTGAAACATATCTCCACTTTACACCTCTTTTTTCACATTTGACATAAGCAACTGATTGGCAAATTAATAACTGTATTTACTGATGAATCTATTAGAACCTTCATTCACAAGTGACATAATTTGGACTATAATAGCCCTATTTGCCATAACAATTGGCTGTATTGTGTCATCAAAAGATAGAAAACATGACTAATTCAACAAGAATTTAGTCACTTTATAGCTAACTTAGTTTATTTATAAACCCTGAAACCTTAGGGATAATAAATTTATTATTCAGGTTTCTACAATGACACATAGTGTAAATCCAATGAACAATTATGCCTAGTTAATCAATGAATAATAGTAGTTGATAACATTAGATAGAGGGCTAAATCTATCAGAAACATAAAGAACAAATATAATAGAATATGATAGCACATGAGACAGACAGTAGTTATAATCTATCTTTTAATATAAGCCGCATGAAATTTAATTAAGCAGATGTCATAACGAATAGAGGACTGTGTTGAGATTAGTAAGCAGGACTGAAGCATCAATAATACTTAGTGGGGAATTCCAAAATGAGCACTGTTAACTTAATTAGAGAGTAAAGGTGTATGAATTAGTAAAATCTAGGCAATGTGCCGTAGTAAAGTTATATTAGATTAGTTAGATACAACTACAATAATTAGAGGAAAGGTATCTATTTTCTCTGGTAAAAACCTCATTGCAAGTTAAGCAAGTTGAGTAGTTTAATAGTTAGAACACTAGTTATAAATAGAGAAAGTGACTAGTAATAGAGGTTCGACTCCTCTCTCAACTTCTAATATAACATATAATAAATAACATGAGAAAAAGAATAAACAGAGCATGTATTGCATCCTCAGAGAACTACAGCTCATCAAAGAAAGCTCATAAAGCTATGCTTAAAGAGAATCATGATAATAACAGTAAGTTATTTCTTATGATTAGCACTACTTCTACACCTAAAACTCTCTCACCTCTTGAGAGATTTGAAGAAGGTTTGATTAAGAAACTTGAAGAGTTTAAACTAAATAGAGTTATATGAAGAAGTTATTAATATTTGCACTTGGGATGATATTATTCATCTCATGTGCAGAACCTCTTGAAAACTATAAAGGTTATATAGTTGCAAAGAAGTATTTTATTGATGAAAATAGAGTATTACTTAAGCATTTTGATGTCAATACTATGAAATATAAATATGTCAAAGTATGGGTACTATCTTCTCAACTTGATGAATATCAAATAGGAGACACTATAAAATGAAAAATACACCTATAATAATAGACCATATAGGTCTGTTAAAGACTACTCAAGATTTTAAGAATGAACATATATTTGATGAAATAAATGAGTTAACCAAAGAGTTAAGAAAGAAATATGGTACAATTAGTAAACTAATTAAAAGAAATAAGAAATGAAACTAAAGCTATTATCAATACTACTTCTAACTGTAGCACTCAGTGCTTGTGTGAAGTTTGAACCAATAGTCAGGTATACTGAACCTGATGAAACTTGGGAATATACACCTCTTAAGCTTGAGAATGTGATAGAGTATCATGGTTCTAATTCAAAAAGAGGTTATGTATATTGGATGATATATACTGATTATGATTATGGATGGAGTAATCAAGTAATATCAATGGATTGGGAAACTATGTCTGCTGTAATACTCATATTAAAAGCACCATTAGAAGACAGAGACAGACTAATGGATGAGTATGAACCTACTATTCTGTATAAACAAGGTTATCAACCTGTGTTAGTATTAACAGATAAAGATTAGAAATAGAGTTATTTGAATAACTTCATAAAGCGATTGATTCTTGTTTGATAAATGTTTGACAGTAACAGTCAGTATGTGAATATAGACTATACAAATGCTCCTTTAGCTCAGTTGGATAGAGCAACAGAAGTTATTCCATTTCAGAGTGAACTATTCTATGACAATTAGCACATAATAGTTGACACTTATCTAATTCATTCTTTATTCTATCATCTGAAAATAGTCTGAGTTTAGTCCACACATATTCTTTAGTGGAAGGGTCAACATGGTGAAATTCAAATACTGAGTAATGACTATTATTTAAGGTTAGCCCACATCTTTCACATTTACCACCAAGTAAATTGATGTATTTAACCTTTCTATTAATCCACCTCTGTATGCAGAAGTGATTAAAACAATCTTTACACATACTCATAACTCCATGTTTATGAAGTTTCTGAGAGTAGAAATCAGTTATTGGCTTTTCTTGCTTGCAATTAGAACATACTTTATTTTCCATATCTTTGTTTATTTAATTATATACAAAGATAGGAAAGATATTTGGAATTAACAATAGATTAAGTAGAATATTTATATCTAATCAGTATACTACTTATTTCTAATCTGTGGGTCATAGGTTCGAGTCCTATAAGGAGTACGATGGTTTGTATACACTAACTTTCACCCATGATGGATTGTAACCTCTTACATTAGTAAAGTTACTTTAGTAGACTCAATAAGAACGGTTGTGTTGGCTGATAGACTACTATTAATACCAGATGTTCCTGCTGATTACAGGTAATCAAACATCTGGTATTTTCAATGTAAACTCTTAAATACTTAAATATATGGGATATATTTCAGAAGCAAAAGATATTAAGCAGAAAAGATATGGTGCTTATATCAATCATTGTAAAACTCTTAGTATAAAACCAGTAGCTTACACTGAGTTTAATAGTAGTATTTACTATGATACTTATACTAAGTTTGTTGAATTCAATAATAATAAAGAATAATATGAAACATTATGTATTAGTAGGGTGGCCTGAAATCCAAGATTTCATGGTACATGAAAGATGGAATGAATGTGTTTTCTGTATAGAAATAGAGAACCATCCAGTAGGAGATAGTACTTATGCAGTACCTTTTGATTTATATGAAGAGGTGTACCAAATACCAAGTACTAAACAAACTCTCGAAGATGCTGCTAATTTTATTAGTATGGCTACATTTGAGTTAGGAGAGGAGGTTAATGAAGACCACCTTGATGATAAACTGCTTTATATAGCTAGCAACCTATGACTAATGAAGAAGCACTTGAAGAAGGATTGAAACAAGCATTAAAACTCATTTAACATGAACATTGAAGCTAAGTGTAAGAATTGTAGATTCTGTAAAGAGATGACAGGACCTCATGATACTGATAACTATTATGTTTGTATGCGTGGTAGTTTAGTTCTTACTATTAAACCTGAAGAGAAGTGTGCTCATATAGTAGAAGGCTTTGAACCAATAGAGTCGTTATCAAGAGAACTCTTGAATAATCAACTTAGAAATATAATGTATTATGGATGACTATGAATACTATGGCTTATTTCTTACTCAAGAGAGTAAGGATAAACTTGCTAAATGGCTATTCTTTAATGGTTACTCACCAGAGAGTGAGTTAATGAAAAAGAGAACTGGATGGTACTTAGACCATTGTACATTATTACATAAGTCTCAGAGAACAAGTCACTTCTTGTTAGAAGATACTTTGAGTACTGCCTTAATAATGTATGGCAGTATTATTGAATCCATAAAGATTGATGGCATTGGCATTTCTGACAAAGCTATGGCTTTTAGAGTTGTATATCCATCAAATCTATGTGCTAATAAGATTCCACATATAACTATATGTACATCTAATGGTGGTAAACCAGTAGATAGTAACTATATTACTGAGTGGAAGGATATTGAACCTATTACTGTTGAAGTTAAACTTGAAAAGAGATGAAAGTAATAAGGATATACTCCTGTGGTGAATGTCCTTATTGCAGGAGTAAAACTATAAGGAATAGTAGAAGACACACTACAAGGTATTGTACTTTAATTAAACAATATATTAAAGGTCAATCAATACCTGTAGAGTGTACTTTGAAGGAACAATAAACTAATTAAAAAATAGTAATATGGTAATAATTATAGTATGGATTACAATCCTTATGTGTGCAATTAGTGCTATTGCACTTTACATAGTGAAAGGCAATAGTGTAAAAAGTAAGAAGGTTGAGACTATTAAAAATAAGTTCTCAGTTATACTAGATTGTGAGTTTGAATCTTTCAAGTATAGAGTTTACTTCAATAACTACCTTATTGCAGTATGTTGTACAAAGGAAGAAGCAATTGAGTATATAAATAAAGTCAAAAAGAATTGTGAAGGAATGAAACCTAATGGTGCTATTTATGAAGAATACATTAGTTAGATACTGGTGGAATGTCAAGAGTTGGTGGTTAGTTATACCAGACTTAGGCAAGATGATTATTGTACTTATACTGATATGTGCTATACAGTTGCTTATAATGTATAGTATATTTGGTATCCCTGATTGGTTTGAGTAGTATATTAGTAAATGTAATCTTATAGATTTGTAATATGGAAGATAATAAGAACTGTGTTATTCTTTCAAAGAAAGAATATGATGAACTGAGAAGCCAGAGTAATACACCTCGCCTTAGTATAGTTATTGATTTTAATTATAGGTGGAGAGATAAGAATATTTATGTTGGTGGAACACTAGACCCATCTGAGAAATTATACTATCAAATCAGAAGAATCTGCAATGAGATACTTGAGAAAACTCATAAGATTGTGAAGGAATATGGTGATGAAAGACTGTCTGCACTTGATGAGGCATTGAATATCATCAATGTATTTGAGAATCTTCCTTGGTGGAAAAGAATATTTTATAAACCTAATTATTTTAAACGATGAATATAGCAGAAATACTTAAAGATGTTCCTAAAGGTACTAAATTATATAGTCCTTTATTTGGAGAAGTTAAACTTGAAAGTGTAAGTGACACCGTAATAGAAGTTAGAGTAGAAGGGTCGGTCACCACCTTTTATAAAGATGGTAGATATTATCAAAGTTATCTTAATGGCGAATGCTTGCTATTTCCTTCTAAAGATAAAAGAAACTGGGATAATGTTTGCTTTTTGAAGGACAAAGATCCAGTAATGGTAAGTGATGATGGTTATGATTGGAGACTTAGAAATTTTCGTGATAACCATGCAGCATATCTTCTGGATGAGGATGGTAACATAGTAACTTATTGTTATTGGAGCTATGTAGTTCCCACTGGTAAATTCAACTTTGAAGACCCACACAGTAACATACTTAATGCATTACAGTAATGAAAGTACTAAGAAGAAAAGGAAGTAAAGTATTTATATTGTTTGCCTCATGTAGTGGCAAAGAACTTAAAGTGTATAACCGATGATTACACTGTTATTCGAGTTTATCCTTCTAGGATTAGTAGGAGGATTAATAGGGCTATTCTACAGGAATTGCCTTAAAGGAGAGAACCAGATATTCAACTTCATCTACTACAAATGGTTGAAACCTTGGGCTGAGATTGAAGATGACCTATGGTGCAATGAATGTATCAATATAAAGCCTAGAAAGATTGACAGGTTCAAGGCTTGGTTAGCATACCCATTAGGTTATTGTATATACTGTAATACTACAATCATAACAATTACTCTATGTATATTATATCTATCATCATGGGAAGTATTGCCTGCATGGCAGAATATAATAATAGGAGTAATTACAGCTATAGGAGTGCAGCATTTAGTAGTATTAGATGTAAGTAAGTATTTAATGAATAAACATCCTGATTTTGACAATGAAATATGAATATGGAAGAGACTGCATCCCAGAAATCTGGTATAGCTGATATGTGGGATGATAAAGCAATAGAGATAACTCAAGAAGAGTTAACTATTGAACCAATAGTATTGGAACCAATTGAGATTGATTTTAGTATCAATAAGTAACATGAATAATACAGTTAAAGTAAATCTTTCCATTAAACTGCCAGGCAGTGTAATGTTAAGTCAGCAGGCGGCTGAAAACACACCAAATAGTTTTAATGAGTTTAAAATAGAAGTATCTGGTCCTAAAGGTGAAGACAGGGAAGTTCTTACTGTTCAAACCAGAAAGAGTGCTCCTGCAAGTCAATCATTGAACATCAGCAAAGATGCTTATGATGCTATGATTGATAAGGAATTATGTCCTTATTGGTGTAAAGCAGGAGCTTGGGCTGGCATGAATGATAAGATGAGACTTGAAGCTCACTTGAAGAGGATTGCTGAAGGGCTTGGTGGTACTTCATTTACCTATCAAGTATTTGAAGATTGAGTTTTGTTTTTGTTTTTCGTTTTGTGTTTTAATTTCAATTTTAAAAGAGCTTGCTTGTGAAAGTAGGCTCTTTTTTTCCTTTTAACTCATTAAATTTAAAAGATTATGGAGAAAAGAAATATTAGTATTAGCTTAGAGAAAGCCAGAGAGTGGTATGAAGGCAGGAACATAACACTTAAACAACTAGCTCTTGAAGCTTACTCAGAAGAAGAGCTAAAGAAGGAAATAACCTACTCAGACATACTTGATAAGCTGCGGAGAAGTAATAAGTTGATTACAAGTCCAATATACAACAGTAATATTGCCCCAGGTAATATAGGGAAGATAGGGGTTCTTTGTAAGTTATACACTATATCTGCATACTTCAATGGTGACTGGGTTCCTTCATCTGGTATTAATAATTACTATATTGGTAAGGGCAGTAAAACTATAGAAATAACTTGTGATAGTTACATTCTATCATCAGTACCATACTTTAAGAATAAAGAAGATGCTCAGAAAGCTCTAGAGATGCTTAGTTCTGATGAATTAGATGCCTTGTTCAAGTAAATGAGGGGGGGGGATAATAATATGCAGTTAATCCATTTCAAAGAAGATACTGATTGTACTTATCCTGTAGGAGCCTCATTTAACAAAAATAGAGACTATATAGTTGAAGTAGCTCGTACTATTCACACTATAGCAGGAAAAGAGAAACGTATTGCATTAATATGTAGAGGTACTTCTGGTACTATATTAGCTGGAGCTGTTGGATATATCTTAAAGAAGAAACATCATGATGTTAATATCATAGTATCAAGAAAGTGTGAGGAAAGTTCACATGACTATAATATGTCAGGTGTAGGATTTCTTGATACTAAGGATAAACCTTTCTCTGTAGTTATAGATGATTTTATACATACTGGTGACACCATAGAGACTATCTTAAAGGATATTGATTCTAATATCACCATTCCTACATTGGATATGCTATGTATTGATAATTATTTGAATGATAAAGAGGTAAGAACACATTCTAAATATGAGTATCTTCAGAGATTTGACTATGTACTGTGTAATAAATTAAAGGAGAAAGATACCAATAAATCTGTTATTATAAACGGTTATGATGTACCTTAAAATATTAGTTATTGTATCACTAATAGCTTATATAACCAGTAGAATAATTAGATATAAACCTAGACTTGATCTAATTCAAGCTAGGGATAAATATCATTTATTCTTCTGGTTTAATAAGTATGATTGGTTGGGCAACTGTAGTAGAACCTACATAAAACTATTTTAATATGAGTTATGAATTTAAAATGCAAGGAGTAGGCAATGGTAAAAGGTCAAGATTATACAAGAAGACTAAAAGAGCTTCTATGAATAAGATTGATGCTACTCATTTACCTATGAGAGTACAGTCTGACAAAGGTGATTATTGGAGTCAATCTAGTAGAGGATCAGCACATATCTCGTATAGTAAGGTAAGGAAATTCCTGATGGCAAGAGTTGGAAGACCAGTAGATAAAGTCTATTCAGAATTTCTTCAGGAGGGTAGTAAATATGCTCAAATAAGAAGTCTTCAAGAGATATTTGATGAGTTTATACATCAACGTGATAACTATGCTAATCGTGGTCTTAAGTTGGGTGGATTCTATGTATCTAATGGTATTCTCAATTATAAAGCATCTAAGAAGAGGATAGAACTATTTAACAGGTCACATATAGAGTATAACAGTAGCCATTTTCCAGACTCTGAGACTATGAAGAGTGTAACTCTTGTCTTAGGTATAAGAGGTCCATATCTACTTACTAAAATGTGGGTAGTGGTTAAAGGTAACCTTATGCTTTTGCCAGTGTATCTTGTTAGTAGTATTAAATTGGAATCACTTCAATACCCTAATGATAAAGCAATAGGAATCTATGGAAAGAAGGCTGTTGAACAATTAAAAGAGTTTGTTATAGCTAAGGTAGTTGGGTATGGTTCTCAGTATACAGTTACTGTATGGAAATCTTCTACTTATATGAATTGGTGTATAAACGATTACTACTATTATGTAGTTAAAATCTCAGATATTGAAGCATACAAAAAAGAGAAATATAAATTATGAGAGAAGCAATTTTATTAACTGATGGCTATAAGTTAGACCATCGTAGGCAATATCCAGAAGGCACTGAATATGTGTATAGTAATTGGACTCCAAGAAGCTGTCACTACATGCCTGATGCAGAAGAAGGAGTTGTAGTATTTGGTATTCAATACTTCATCAAGGAGTATTTAATCAAGCAGTTCCATCTTA
>ERZ791887.680-NODE-680-length-29416-cov-6.433943_pt1 | contig 29416 bp, 31 predicted proteins | sample MGYA00510157_ERZ791887 | MGnify/ENA primary metagenome ERZ791887 (study PRJEB30046, sample SAMN00792112) | human gut metagenome | study: EMG produced TPA metagenomics assembly of the A metagenome-wide association study of gut microbiota in type 2... | reverse complement strand
TTGCCGAAGCAACCGCGCCTCGGCGCGAGAATGTGCCAAGGCACATTCTTTTTTTTACAGTTTATTCGTGGCTCCCTGTGGACAGATTCCATGCTCGCGTGAGAATCTGTCCGCAGGGAGCCACGAAGCGCATTCTAATGTTTGCGCTTTTATGCTACAATTGATACAATATCTGTAATTGTTCATGAGGCGGGATCAAAACACGCCGGATATGCGGCGGAGACGGAGGAATCTATGAATCAGAAGATGCAGGAAGAACCAAAGTGGAAAAGGACATGGCATTTTATACGTCCGACAGTGATCAGTGTTGCTGTAGTGCTGCTTGCTTTTTTCGTTATGCAGGGAAGACCGCTGGCGACGACACTGGACAGGCGTACAGATCTTGTATCTGTCGTTGTGACACAAAACGGGGCAGAGCAGGCTTTTACGGATCAGGACAATATTGTACGTGCGGCGGAAGTGGCAGGTGTCCTTTCGAGACGGTTTAAGACGACACAGGAGCATGAGCCGGATACCTGCTATGTATTCACGTTTCAGGATGGAAGAGAATTGAAGATCGGTGTTTATGAAAACGATATTTATTACGATGGACAGTGGTATACCGGGGCGGCTTCTACGCCGGATCTGTTCCGCAGTATGACCGGCAGCAGATTTTTCGTCATCGAAACAACGATGCCGGAGACGGAAAGTACCGCGGAGTAAGATTGAAAAATAAAATTTTTCAATCACGAGATTTGTGTCTGCGCGCACTTGACACAAACTCGGCATGCGCAAAAAGCGTGCGCAGAAATGAGTGGAAAGAACGGAAAAATGTGAGGGGCAGGCTTTAGAGAAGTCTGCGGAATGGAGTAGGATATGAAAATCCTGTTGGTAATTGACCAGTTCGATCAGGGAAATAACGGAACAACGATCAGTGCGCGTCGGTTTGCCCAGGCGCTGGCGGCGGATGGAAACGAGGTTCGGGTTGCAGCGACGGGAAAACCTGCGAGAGGCAAATATCCGATGCCGGAGATCCATTTTCTGCCGGTTGCGGATTCTATTATCAGAAGTCAGGGCATGGTGTTTGCGAAACCGAACCGCAGCGTACTGGAACAGGCGATTGCATGGGCGGACGTGGTGCATTTTATGATGCCCTTTGCACTTTCCCGTGTCGGACTGCGGATTGCAAAGGAAATGGGCAAACCGGTGACAGCGGCGTTCCATGTGCAGCCGGAAAACATTACATCGACGATTCATCTTGGGAAAAATAAAAAGGCCAATGAGCTTTTGTATGAATGGTTCCGAGATGATTTTTATAATGAATTTACGCATATCCACTGCCCGAGCCCGTTTATCGCGGGTCAGTTAAAGGAACACGGCTATCAGGCAAAGCTTCATATTATATCGAACGGCGTATCGGATGAATTTTATCCGCGCGTGCGCCAAAAGGAGCCGGAGCTGGCGCATAAATTCGTCATTTTGATGATTGGACGTTATTCAGAAGAAAAACGGCAGGATGTTTTAATAGAAGCGGTAAAACGATCTGCACATTCCCACAGGATTCAGCTGATTTTGGCGGGACAGGGACCGAAGGAGCGCAGCCTGCGCTGGCAGGGAAGGTCGCTGCGCTATCCTCCGATCATGGGATTTTTTGATACGGAGCGACTGTGCGAACTGATGGCGATGAGCGATTTGTACGTTCATGCGGCGGACGTCGAAATCGAGGCGATCGCCTGCCTGGAAGCGGTTGCGTCCGGGCTGGTTCCGGTCATCGCGGATTCGCCGCTTTCAGCTACCCCGCAGTTTGCCCTTGATCACAGGAGTTTATTCGAAGCGGGCAACGTAGACGATCTGGCGGAGCGGATTGACTGGTGGTATGAGCATGCAACAGCACGGCATCAGATGGCACGTATCTATGCGGAGAGCGCCAACCAGTATCGTCTGAAAAACAGCATTCGGAAAGCAGAGCAGATGTTTGCGGAAGAGATTGCGGAGACCTTGGGATAAATGGAATGGAGGCAGCACAGGGATGATTTTGGTGAAAGACCGTACAGGATCAAAAAGCGGCACCACAGACAGCACCCTGGTCGGAGTGTTTGACTCCAAACGTCCGTTGTACCGGCTCGTAAAGTGGCTGATCCTGCACATTTTTCCGCCGGTGTTCCGGCTGTTGTACGGATTTCGGGTGGTCGGCAGGATACCGGAGGAAAAGATGGAGAACGGCTGTATCAGTGTCTGCAATCATGTTCACAAGCTGGACTGCGTGATGCTGGCATGCGTGTTTCAGGACTATACGATGCAGTTTTTATCGTTGGAATCTAATCTCCACATTCCGGTCGCAGGTGCGATTGTGCGTCTGATGGGCGGAATCGGATTACCTGCAAAGCTGGACGGGTGGCGACCGGTTTTAAAACGCATAAAACAGGGACTGGATGAGGGTCAGATGCTGCAGATTTACCCGGAGGGAGAGTTGAACGACGGCTGTCGGACGCTCCGGGCGTTTCAGCCGGGGGCGTTTCAGATCGCGTGCTGGTTCCGGAAGCCGATGATTCCGTGCCTGCTGCGGTTTTATCCGCGTTTTTCCAAAAGCGGCAGACGAAAAAGGGACGGAATGGAGCTGGTTATTTTAGAGCCGGTGGACATTCCGACCGATAAAAAGGGCAAACGCGCGGCAACAGAGCTGGAAACGCAAATCCGATGTCAGATGGAAGCGGCACGGCTTGCAGTTGGTAGAGAGGGTGCATGAGGATTGTGCATTCTATTGTTTAGATAGAGCAGGAAAATCCTGCGGAAATGGAGCAGAAAGTGAAAATTACCTGGCTTGGTACGGCAGCAATTCGTCTGGAAGCGGACGGTGAGACGGTTTTATTCGACCCGTTTGTACAGCTGGTCGGTGGGGAAAATCCGAACTGTCTGGATGACTTTTTACAGGATCAGACGATCTGTGTGACCCACGGGCATCTGGATCATCTGATGGAGGTTCCGGAATTTCTGGATCCGGAAAGCGATGCGGAGGCGACCGTTTACTGCGGAGAAGTGGCGGCAGAGACGCTTTCCGATATGGTGGAGAACACCAGCAACGTAGTAAAGGTGAGACCGGGCGACGTGATCCGACTCGGGGACGTACGGATTCTTGTAATGGAAGGAAAGCATGCGAAGCCTGGAAAAAGTCAGGTATTTCAGAAGTTGTTTTCCCGCAGATTTTTGCAGTATTTCAGAAATGCGCTGGCACTTGCATATTTGAATCCGAAATTTCCGGAGGGCGGACAGACGCTGATGTACGAGGTGCATGCGGAGGGCAAACGCGTGCAGGTGATGGGAAGTCTCGGACTGCAGGAGGATCAGGAATACCCGCAGGGAGCCGATCTTCTGATTCTGCCGTTCCAGGGAAGCGAATTTCTGGAAGCAGTAGCGCTGGAGGTCGTAGAGCGGCTGCAGCCCAAGCGGATTTTGCTGGATCATTTTGACGACGCATTCCCGCCGGTATCGGAGCATGTCGATACGAGACAGTTTAAAAAGCTGATGGATGAGGAATATCCGCAGATCAAAGTCGTAAAGCCGACGGCAGGAAAAACGGTGGTTCTGTAACGGGATTTTATAACGTATGGAGAAACACCAGTGCTACCGGTTTGCAGTTTGAGATACAGCATGATATAATGAGCACAGAAGAAAAACAAGCGACGCCGAAGGCGGCATTTGTTTTTCTTGTGCCATTAGAGAACGAGCAGCCTGCGCAGCAGGCGATAAAGCGCGTCAGCGCGGGCTCACGATATAATGAGCATAAGAAGCGGCTTTTCGTGCAGATATCACTCAAATAGCCGTATAACATTTTGACAGGTCTTTGCAACATGGAAGAATTGCAGCTGCGGGGGCTTATGTTACAATAGGAGGGAACAAATGGAAAAACCGACATTAGTAATTCTGGCAGCAGGAATGGGAAGCCGTTACGGCGGCTTAAAACAGATTGATCCTGTAGATGACAAGGGGCATAAGATCATTGATTTCTCGATCTATGATGCGGTCAGAGCGGGATTCGGCAAGGTCGTTTTCATCATTAAAAGAGAGCATGAGCAGGATTTCAGAGAGTGCATCGGCAATGCAGTCAGCAAACATATTCCGGTAGAGTATGTATTCCAGGAACTGACGAAGGTTCCGGAAGGATTTCAGATTCCGGAAGGCCGTGTAAAGCCCTGGGGAACCGCACATGCAATCCTGTGCTGCAAGGGCGTAGTGAATGAGCCTTTCGCAGTGATCAATGCGGATGACTATTATGGAAGAAGCGCTTTTGAAGAGCTGTACCGTTTCCTGACCACACATCACGACGATGAAAAATATCGTTACGCGATGGTTGGCTATCAGCTGGGCAACACTTTGACGGATAACGGTTCCGTTGCAAGAGGTATCTGCGTAACCGACGAGAACGGCTATCTGCAGGAGATCGCAGAGCGTACCAAGATCGTGAAGACCGAGGACGGCGCGGCATACACAGAGGATGATGGTAAGACCTGGATTCCGGTAGGATTAAAGACTCCGGTTTCCATGAACATGTGGGCATTTTCTCCCAGCATTATCAACGAGCTGCAGAATGCAGTAGATCGTTTCTTTGCAGAAGAAGTGGAGAAGAATCCGCTCAAATCCGAGTGCTTTTTGCCGATCGAGGTAGATAAGCTGTTAAAGGCTGGAAAAGCAACCGTTGAGGTGCTTCATTCTGCTGACAAATGGTTTGGCGTTACCTATAAGGAAGATAAACCGTTTGTGATGGAGTCGATCCAGAAGTTAAAGGATGCCGGTGTTTATCCTGATGTTCTGTGGTAAAACAATAAGAAAAGTCAGCAAAAGAATGGAGGAAACGAAACATGGCAATTTTAGTTACAGGCGGCGCCGGATTTATCGGCAGTCATACCGTTATTGAATTACAGAATGCCGGATATGATGTCGTTGTAGTAGATAATCTGGCAAATTCCAGTGAAAAATCCCTGGAACGTGTAGAAAAGATCACAGGAAAGAAGGTTCCTTTTTACAAAGTGGACATTCTCGACAGAGAAGGCCTGAATGAAGTTTTTGCAAAAGAAAAAATCGATTCCTGCATTCATTTCGCGGGCTTAAAGGCAGTCGGCGAATCCGTACAGAAGCCCTGGGAATACTATGAAAACAATATTGCAGGCACGCTGACCCTGGTTGATGTAATGCGCAAGCACAATGTGAAGAATATCATCTTTTCCTCTTCTGCAACCGTGTACGGAGATCCTGCGATGATCCCGATCACCGAGGAGTGCCCGAAGGGACAGTGCACAAACCCTTACGGCTGGACGAAATCCATGTTGGAACAGGTTCTGACAGATATCCAGAAAGCAGATCCGGAATGGAACGTTGTTCTGCTGCGTTATTTCAACCCGATCGGTGCTCACAAGAGCGGTCTGATCGGTGAGAATCCAAACGGTATTCCGAACAATCTGATGCCTTACATCACACAGGTTGCAGTTGGCAAGCTGAAAGAGCTGGGTGTTTTTGGCGACGATTACGATACTCCGGACGGAACCGGCGTCAGAGATTACATCCATGTCGTTGACCTTGCAAAAGGCCATGTAAAAGCCCTCAAGAAGCTGGAGGATCATTCCGGTTTAAACATTTACAACCTGGGAACCGGACACGGCTACAGTGTGCTGGATATCGTGAAAAACTTCGAGGCTGCTACCGGCGTGAAAATCCCGTATGTGATCAAGCCCCGCCGTGCAGGCGATATCGCAACCTGCTACTCCGATGCGAGCAAGGCAGAAAGAGAGCTTGGCTGGAAGGCGGAATACGGCATCAAAGAGATGTGCGAGGATTCCTGGAGATGGCAGTCGATGAATCCGAACGGATACGACGACTGAGAATAAAAGCAGCAGAACCCGAAATAGCTAAGGCAAAGAAGGAACAAGAGGCAAAAATTAGTAGATAATACTGATTTTTGCCTTTTTGAATATATTTTATCGCACATATTAAAGGAACGATAGAATGGTAAAGTTTACTTGTAAATAGCCCTATGATAAAATAATTAGAAGTAGCGTTGGGCACTTGTAAAAGGTAAAATATTTATAAGGGGTGTTTATGAAATTAGAACAACTGATCGGTGAAGCAACCGAATATGACAAAAAAGCGATGCTGGAGATAAAAAATAGTAGAATTTTTCTCTCTGCCGCAAGATGATTTTAGGTCGGTTGAGGGATTAGAAAACGCCGGAAACCCGCATAAACTCTATGTTTTTGCGCGTTCTCGGCGTTTCTTTTATCGCCTGTATTAGTGGTGCCTTTTCGGTAAATGGTGCCCAAATGGTGCCCAAATCCCACGCGGGGCTATAAAACGATATAAGAAGCGGTAAAGAGATACAGCGGTTAAAGCTCTAAATCGCTGCTCTTTTTCTTTGCCGCGTTCTTTGCTTTCTTCGGCTCGGCTTTCTCTGCCTTTGCCGGGTCTGCCTGTTTGACCGCCCCATGATAAGCGTCTAAGACTTCCTTTTTTCGTTCAAGCCGCACGTCCACATAACGGGCGGTAACAGCTTCAAAGTTCATAGACAGCCCAAGCGATACGCCGATACCCGCAAGCGTATGTCCTAACACTTCGCCTACGGTGTAGAAATCGCCCGTCAGTTGGTGCATATTCGTAGCCGCCGTATGGCGCAAATCGTGAAAGCGGATATGCGGCATATCCAAATCTTCAAGCAGCTTTCCGAACTGGGAAGATACCCACGACGCAGAGATAGGGGAACCGTCCGGCTTCGCTACAACAAGGTCATTGTCATAGTAAGGCTTTCCGTCCTTTTCTGCCTGTTCGCGCTGCGCTTCTTGCATAGCAAACTGTTTGAGGAAAAACGGGCGGGCAAGCTCTGTGATAGGCAGCTTTCGCCCGTTGGATTTTGGCGGTGCCATTTCCTCAATGACTTTTGTTTTCGGTGGCACCTTAAAGGGTAGCTGCTCGGAAACGTCAAAGGTGTTGTTTTCCAAATCCACATTACGCCAACGCAAGCCCAGGATTTCAGAACGGCGCATACCATAAAGCCCGCCTAAGATAACGGGCATTTCCCAAACGGTACCCTCGACGCGCTGCATAAGGGCTTTTACCTGTTCCGGCGTGTACGGGTCGGGGGTCTTGTCGCTCTTTCCAAACTTCGTAAGCGTGTCCTTTGCCGCGTTGGTTTCGATATAGCGGTATTTTCGGGCATGGCTCAACGCCACGCTCAAAACACGCTTTGCCCCGGCAGCGGTGGACGGTTTCAAGCCTTTGTCGATAATCTGCTGAAACATTTTGTCTACCATAGCGGGGGTAAGCTGATTAAGGGCAACGCCGCCGATATATGGCGTGATGTAGTTTGCAATCGTTCTTTTGTACCCGTCGTAAGTAGAGGGGCGCAAGTTCACTCTTGCATAGCTTTCAACCCATTCATTCAGATAGCTTGCAACGGTCTGTTTCCGCTGTGAAGCGATAGACGCAATCTGTCCCGGATTATGGAGCTTTGCTTTCATCTCTGCTTCATGCTGCGTCGCTTCCTTTTTTGTTGGAAAGCCCTTTTTTGAATAGGTTTTCTTTTCCCCATTCGGGGCGGTGTACTTTATATTCACATCGTAAACTGTTCCCGGCCGCCCGGTCAGTACGCCGTTGCTGTCGCGTTTATTTTTAACCTGCCTTGTTGATATAGCCATAGCTTAACCTCCCTGTCGTGCCGGGGGCTTCGCTGTCGTCTTTGCCCTGTGGTACCAGTCCCAAATCGCAGCGTCAGCTATCAAACGGCGGTTTCCATTTTGTATATATTCAAGTTCGCCGCTATCCATAAGCTCGCGCAGCTTATTTTCCCCGATACCGCTAATCTTGCTCATTTGCTCAACGGTCTTTAACATAGGGAATACGGGGATAGCGGGGCTTGCTGTTTCCTTTTTTGCCATAGGAAAATACCCCCTTTCATAAATGGCTAAAAAGTCAAGTTACAAAAAGTGGGCTTTAACCGGGCGGCTGTTAGCACAACCTCGCGGGAATTGCACCCCTGCTCATTTAAGGCAGCTTTACCCATTGCCTGCGACGCTCTGAACGCTCGGACTGTGGCTGTAAAGGCTTATCTCCCCTCAATGCGTGTCGTCGCCCGCAAGCTGCTAACTTGCTTCCCGTCGTGGTGTTTCTCGCTCGGCTTTTCCCGATAGGGGAATAGCGTCATGGCGCACCCTCCGTATGGCTCGGCGCAAAAAGGACGTACCCGGTTTGCCCTATACTGCGTCGCCGTTATCTTGCGTCGCTTTCTTTGTCAAGGAACATACGGGGCTGCTGCGGATTGATACGAAACGGAAAAGGGGTTAAGACGTTTCGGTATCGGTGCAGTTATTCAGCCTTAAACATGAGGATTGCCCTCATTAGCCTTGCTTGCAGCCGTTGGCGAATATCCTCGTCAACGCCAAAATAGACGTTTCCGCGCTCGTCGCAGAGCTTTCTCATAGAAAGGCTCGCTATGTAACCGCTAAAATGCTGCAAAACAATTTTCATAGCGTCCGGGTCGCCCTTTGTCGCTGCCACAATGACAGGATAGGGAACAAGGGCAACGTCCGGGAAGTCAGATTGTTTACCATTCGTCCCATTCATCAGCGTGTTCCTCCAAATATTTCTTCAAGATTTCAAAAGAGCTTGTCCGTCTGTACTGTATCGTGCTGCGCGACGTATTGAATAACTTTCCAATCTCCACGTCGGTCATGCCCTCGAAATAGTACAGCATGATAGCTTTCCTTTTTTCTTCCGGCAAAGTGCGGATTGCTTCAAGCAGCAGCTTCGGCGTAATTTTCTTTCCCGCCTGCTGATAGCTCGGCTCGGCTTCTTCGTCTTGAAAATACTTATCAAGCGTATAAAGCTGCCGTTCCTCATGCAAGGCAAGGTCGGAAAACGACACTTCCTTTGCTCTGCGACGCCGGATTTCTTCATGGGCGTTGCAGGCTTCGTTGTGCAGCACCCGTTTACAGAAACTTTGAAAGATACATTGCTTCTGAAATTCCACGCGATTAGGTTCCATGTTCTCACCTCCTTTCGTGTTGAAAGGTGGCGGTACCTCCCCTTTTCGCGGGATAATACAGGCGATTTTTTCAAACGCCGAATGAGAGCGAAACTTTTTTGAAAAAACCTCCCGAAAATACAAAATGCGCCTGTCTGCAAGACGCAGACAGACGCAAGGGAATTGTAAGCAGTATTTAGATGATTTGACAGTTCATATCTAAGGGTAGAAAGGCTCCCGGCGGTGGTCGGGCTTTTTTTGACAAGTAGAAATGTGTTGGATTTTGTCGATTTGACTTATAGCTCATGGCGGCTACCTCCATTAGCCGCCGTATTTGTCAGCGTTTAGTCGTCATTCCCTTTAGAGGATAAAAGAAACAGCGGCCTTGATTTTCTCAAAGCCGCCATAGTTAAGAAATTGCGCGTGAAAATACCTCTGCTCTGCGACGGCTTTTTTTCTTTTGCCGTCGTCCGGCAGATAGTCAATTATTCAGTTTAGAAAGATTTAACTATTTTAACAAACTTATTTCTTCATTTAGGCCATCCTAAGTAAACTGCAATAAGGACAAACACTATTCCGAGTGCAATCAGGATTATAGGCCAAACCTTCTGCTTCCTGCGGGAAATTCCAAAAGCAATAAGAAATATCCCCAGCAGCAATGACGCAATCATACCAAAAAATCCCATTTCATTTTCTCCTTTCAAGGTGGATTACTCTATCATGACGATTAGCGATTTCTAAATCATGAGTTACTGTAATAATTGTAGTGTTAAATTCCTTGTTCATTCTAAAAAGCAAGGTTACAATTCTTTCTCGGTTCTCCATATCGAGAGATGCCGTAGGTTCATCAGCTAAAATAATTTGGGGCTTCATAATAATCCCTCTGGCAAATACAGCTCTGGCCCTTTCCCCGCCGGAACATTCAAGCGGTTTCTTTTTTAGTATAGGTTTAATACCAATCGCGCTAACAACAGCTTCAAAATTCTCGTCCTCACTTAAATTCTTTTTTTCAAAACCTGCATAAAGAAAAGGCAGTTTGATATTATCTTCGACTGTCAAAGAGTTGATAAGTGCCGACTCTTGAAGAACAAAACCAATCCGTTGATTTCGCCATTGCGCTAATTGGCTTATATGTAACTGGTCGGTTGGCGAGCCAAAAAGCGTATATTCACCGACATAATTTCTATCAAGTAGCCCAATAATATTGAGCAAAGAACTTTTTCCTGCTCCCGATTCGCCCACAATGGCAATTTTTTCACCGGCGGCGACTTCAAGCCTGAAATCATTTAATATTGAAATCTGTGCCTTTTTGCTTTTATAGATTTTTTCCTTAACACTTAAATCAATAATTTTCGTCATTGTAACACCCCCAAGGAAATTGGAACCTTTTTGATTTTCCATAACATACTCTCTACAACAATCATTCCGATAACAACATCGGAGGCGACAACCAACAGCAAGGCCAGCCAGTCCATTCCTATCAAACCAAACAATCCGTAAGTGGCAAAGGTTGCGTCTTTCCTTAACCAACACCCATATCTGTTAAAAGCGGTGAATGTAAAAATCAGTGTTACATTGACAAAAGAAAGCATTCCAAAATAACCGTAAAATATTTTTTTCAGCTTTGAGTAGCTTAACCCAACCAATAGATTGATTGTAAAATCTTTTAACATTAAGCGGACGCTAACTAATGCGTTCCAAACAGAAAGACAAGTTATGACTATCAGCAAAATAAGGGTTGTTATGAATATAATTTCTAATGAATGAAGATAGTATTCATTGAAATAGTCGTAATTTTCCTTTTGGCTAAAGAAGTTAAATCTTAAACCCAAATTATCTTTGATAGCCTCGCCCAAATTCTCAATTTCTTCTTTTGAGGTGTCCAGAAGTGTAATATCCATGAGGCCATTAAGCTGAATGTCCATATTCGCATGATTTATAAATTCCTCATTCACCGGAAAAAGGATTGAAAAATTGTAATATGTTTTGGAATTGAGGGCATAGTAATTGGAATGGTAGGCATTTTGCTTTAATACGCCCTGAACCTTTAAAGTTAGCGGTCGCCCAAGAACAGATTTTTCAATTTTTATTGTTGCTCCAACGGGATATGTTTTACTTAACCCTTTCCCTATTAAAACGGGGATTTCCCCGTCTAATTGGTAATCAAAATATAAATCTGTCCCTTGCGATAGCTCAAATCCATTCAATCTATAATACTGCTCGTTCATATAGCATAATGATATTTCCATATCATCACTGTTGGGAACAGATACCATAAACCCGTCTGTATAAAAAGCATACTTAAAGTTGCTGTTCAAATAGTCATATACTGCTTGTGTACCGTTTTTGCTAATCATGCTCATATCAATATGACTATCCGGGTCTAAGTTAGCGATGTACACCCCCTCTTGATTTACATACTTTGTTTCTTGATACCCTTGAAATGTTGACAAAATGGAACGTGCAGCAGTAAAGGTTATGTAATTCGCCATACACAGCAGCAGCATTACACCTATACCAAGGATTGCTTTTCTTAAAAAAATTTTTGAAACAATAAACTTAAAGATTTTCATATTTCCGTACCTGCCTTGCGCTGATTAGTATGTATATGACAAAAATAAGGACTAAGTAAAAATTGTCGGCTAAATTGAAACCAAGACGGAGATTGACCAAAGCCGATAGAAGATAAACAAAAATGAGTACCGAGATACAGTCCAACATATATCGAATGGCGATGTTAAACACAGTACCTCCCACAAGTATTCTGCAAAATATTTCTGCCCTTTTTCTTTCCAGCATTTGATAATGGAACACTATCACAATGAACGTAAACAACGAAACAATCAATGGCTGGTAATCAATAAAATTCTTCAAAAAAGCCTTTAGGATGTAAGCATCCAAATCCAAAGTCTTTGCATAATCCATAAGCAGGTTTAGAAAAAAGCAAAAACTATATGCAAGGCAGAGTTCTAATAAATCAGTTAATCTAAATAGAGATTTTTTCATGTTCACCTTTGTCTTAGCCTCGGAAAATGTAAGCATTTTAGTCTTTACTCCGTGTCAGGAATATTCCAACGACTGCTCCTATAAAAATAATCGGTGCCAGTCGGACAAATAACCATTCAAACGCATGAATGGCTGTCCCCATAACGGCGGTTTCTGGGTCACTAAAATTCCACCCCAGATAAGGGCTTTCTAACACCGTTAAAACCGCAAATATTATTACAACGGACGCACACATTATGATAAATAGGCCATGAAGTGCTTTTCGCTGCATAGCCTTTCTTCGGGCGAGTTGTAAGTTGATTACCTCCAACTTTTCGGAAATTGCTTTTAAGTCCTCAGCCGCTGCTTCAATAACAGTTTCCCCAAGCAAAGTGCTCACTGGAGTTTCAAGCGCCTCCGATAATGAAATCAACATTTCAGAGTCAGGAACAGATAATCCTTTCTCCCATTTAGAAACTGTTTGCCGCACCACATTCAGCTTAACAGCAAGCTCTTCTTGTGAAAGTCCTTTTGATTTTCTGATTGTTTTAATATTTTCGCTTAACATTAGGTATTTCCTCCTGCTTTATTAGTTTTTGCATTGTAGGCAGCGGGAAAAAGATGTGCCGCCTACAACAGAAATTATACGCAGACCTGCCCGTTGCGACAAGCAACGCATATTAACATTCGCATTTTACTGCCGCGGAAACTTGAAAAAACTTTTCAATTATATTGTACGCATCACCATTGGTATCTTCAAGACACATAATATGAATTATTTTGGCTAACTATTAGAACTGTGCAAGCATATCCAAGCAAAGAAAGGAACAGTAAAATGTAACTGGGTGAATTATTATGGCAAAAAGACCAGTACCTTTATATGACTTTGCAGCTTTCGGGCAAGCGATAAAAGAAGCTCGGACGGGCAGGAATGAAAGCCGCAAGAAAGTAAGCGACGAAATGAATATTTCCCCTCGCTACCTTGCGAATATTGAAAACAAAGGGCAACAGCCAAGCCTGCAAATCTTTTATGAGCTTGTAACCCGTTATGACATATCCGTAGACCAATTCTTTTTCCCGGATAAGACAACGGAGAAATCGACGCAAAGGCGGCAGCTCGACACGCTGCTTGACAGCATGAGCGATAAGGGAATACGGATTGTAACCGCAACGGCGAAAGAAATTGCAGAAGTCGAAAACGAAATTGAATAGGCTTTAGGAAGCGTTGTAATCTTTTTGAGATTGCAGCGTTTTTCTTTTGCGTAAGTTTGGCAAAACGGGGCTTTCCGTTGTAGTAGGGAGTAAGGAAAAACTTTCGTAGCAAGCATAGGAAGCGGGTACCCACTTCCGTATTTTCGTCCTCCTGCGCTGCGGCGCGTCGGTTGAAAATGGCTTGTTGGGAAGTGTCCCAAACCCTCGGAACGGAAAGGAGCGAAAGCATGGACGGACGCAAAAGAACGGTACAAATCAAATTCAGAGTAACAGAAGCGGAACGGGATTTAATTCTTGAAAAAATGAAGCTCGTTCCTACCCGGAACATGGAAGCCTATTTGCGGAAAATGGCAATCGACGGGTACATTATCCAAGTAGACCACACCGACATAAAAGCCATGACAGCGGAGATACAGAAAATCGGCGTCAACGTCAATCAGATTGCAAAGCGCGTGAACAGTACGGGCAGCGTCTACCAAGAGGACATAGAGGAAATAAAGGGGGTGCTTGCGGAGATATGGCGGTTACAAAGATTAAGCCTATTAAAAGCACGTTGAGCAAAGCCCTTGACTATATCCAAAATCCCGATAAGACGGACGGGAAAATGCTTGTGTCCTCTTTTGGCTGCTCCTATGAAACGGCAGACATTGAGTTTGAATATACCTTGTCGCAAGCTCTCCAAAAGGGCAACAATTTAGCCTTTCATCTGATACAGTCCTTTGAGCCGGGGGAAGTGGATTACGAAACCGCCCATAAAATCGGAAAACAGCTTGCCGACGCGGTAACAAAGGGGCAGCATGAGTATGTATTGACGACGCATATTGACAAAGGGCACGTCCATAATCACATTATTTTCTGCGCGGTCAATTTTGTAGACCACCACAAGTACAATTCCAATAAGCGCAGCTATTACGGCATACGGAACATGAGCGACAGGCTGTGCCGGGAAAACGGCTTATCCGTCGTTGTTCCCAAAAAGGGAAACAAGGGAAAGAGCTATGCAGAGTATCAAGCGGAAAAGACGGGAACCAGTTGGAAAGGCAAGCTGAAAATTGCCGTTGACGCACTCATTCCCCAAGTGTCCAGTTTTGAGGAATTGCTACAACGGCTGCAAGCTGCGGGCTATGAGATAAAGCCGGGAAAATATGTGTCCTGCCGCGCTCCCGGACAGGAACGCTTTACCCGTCTTAAAACCCTCGGCGCAGACTATACAGAGGAAGCCATAAGGGAACGCATAGAGGGCAAACGCGCCCGCGCTGCGAAAGCTCCCCGCGCAGATCGCGGCGGCGTTAGTCTGCTTATCGACATTGAGAACAGTATCAAGGCGGCGCAGAGCAAAGGCTATGAACACTGGGCGAAAATCCATAATCTGAAACAGGCGGCTAAGACCATGAATTTCTTGACGGAAAACAGGATTGAACAGTACACGGATTTAGTCAGCCGGACAATGGAAGTGGCAGCGGAAAGCGAACAGGCCGCCGACGCATTAAAGAGCGTTGAAAAACGGCTTGCGGATATGGCGGTGCTGATGAAGCACGTCGCCACCTACCAAAAGACAAAGACTGTCTATGACGCATACCGCAAGGCAAAGAACAAAGAGCGATACCGCGCCGAACATGAGCGCGATATTATCCTCCATGAAGCTGCGGCAAAGGCACTCAAAGCGGCGGGCATTACAAAGCTCCCCAACATTGCAGCCATGCAAAAGGAATATGAAGCACTCCAAGCGCAGAAAGAAGCCCTTTACGCCGACTATGGCAAGCTGAAAAAGAAAGTCCGGGAATACGACGTTATCAAGCAGAACATAGACAGTATTTTGCAGACAGGAAAGCAGCCGGAACGGGGCAAGGAAACAGAGCGCGGATAAGGATAGTCAAATTGCCGCTGCTGTGCTATGATGATGTTATCTTAATGCAGACAGGAGCGTTGAATATGACAAATCAGAAAATGCCCGATTATGAAACCATACGCGCCGCCGTTGCCGGGGAAAAGTGGGCGGTCGCAAAGGTCGTAGAGTGTTATCAAGAGGAAATCAACAGACAAGCGACGGTAAGGAAGCGTCAGCCGGACGGAACGATAAAAGAGGTAATCGACGAAGATATGCGTCAGCATATCACAATGAAGCTGATAGAAGCCCTCCCCACATTCCCGCTTGAAGAATTAGAGAAGCAAAGCCGGAAATAGGCAAAAAAAGAACAGGACGCGGAAAGCCAGTAATGACCTCCCGCGCCCTGTCTTTTTGTGGGTGCTGATTTTGGTATGTTACGCAGTAGAACGCTGTTTTTAAGGGAAAAGGTATTCTGTATCGCCTAAGTGATTTTCACGCGCTGCAAGCCCTGTAAATCAAGGCTATTTTCGCCCTTATCGCGTAACAAGGGCGCGTCGTTTTCTCATGCGCTCCGCTGCCTGCCTGTTCGTGATACGCTTGCGGCAGTCCGGGCAGTATTTGACGCTGTTTGACCTTGACGCAAAGAACGCGCCGCATACGGTACAACGCTTTTTATCCTCGGTCTTAAAAAGCTCGGCATACAGGAGCTTATCAAGGGGAAGTACGGCAATCCGAAACCATTTACAAAGCAGCGAATAAGAGATAAGCTGCGGGCATACGCACTCGTCCCCGTCGTCAAGCAAGATACAATGTCCGTTATCGCAGTTGCAGCACTCCCGGCGCACAAGGGAATTGACTTTACGGCTTTGGGGCGGCGAAAGCCGCTTTATGCTGCTCATACTTCCTCTGCGGCGTAAATGGCAAGCTCCGCAAATTCTTCCTCGGTCAGCGCGTCCACTTTGGAAAGGGCGCGCTTCGCCAGTTCCCGCATATCCGCGTCCATGTAGGGCAGCGCGGCGTTGATGTTCTCCGTAAGCTGCGCCTTGCTTCCCTCATGGTAAATGCTCAAAAGGTTTGTTTCCTCAATGGTAAATCTGTTCATGCTCATACCTCCAAATCGTGATTTTTTGTTTTCGCTGCGGCTTTCTTCTGTGCCTTTTCCTTATCCGCTTTAAGCTGCGCCCGGATAGAGGGCTTCTTTTCCGGCTTGCCCTTGCCGCGCTCCTTATCGACTTTGACTGCGTTAGCCAAATCAACAAGGGAAATTGTTTCTCCCGCCTTAACCTTTGCTTCCAGTTCATCAACGGTCGGCGTGTTGTTGATAATCCCGTCAATCATGTTTTCGTTTTGCTCTGTGGTCTGCTCGGCAGCTTTCAAGGGATTTTCCCGCTGTTCGGCTGCTATGGCAAACGCCCGCGTTCCGTTCCCCATAATCAGATATTTTCCGTCGTCGGATTGATGATGAAAGCCATATCCGGCGGCTTCCATTTGTTCGCGGCTCATATCGGTTACATAGAAAGTACCGCGCGGCGTTTTGATTGTTTCGCCTGTTTCCAACTCGTCGGGGGTAAGCTGCTTTTGCTCCTGCAAAAACTCCGGCACACTCTTATAGCCGAAGCTGTCTACATAGTGGGCGGTGTCCTGCCCGTTCTGATGAAGCACAACCACGTCGGAAACGGAAAGGCTGTGTCCCTTAAAGTCTTTGGGGTGGTCGATATTGAAACGGGTATAAATATCTTCAAGGGAAGTCCCCGGCGTAAGCTCTGCGGAATAGATAAGCTCATAGTTTGCCCTGTCAACGATATTTCCCGTCGCCTGCAGGCGGTCGTATGGCTCAAAGCGCAAGTCCCGCGTTTCGTCGCCATGCTTTAGCTGATAAATGGAAAAGGTGTCTTTGTCCTGCTCGGCGGTCTTTGCTGTTTCCTGTGCCTTTGCGTAAAGCTCCTTGACCTGTTCCTCGGTCAGTTCGCCGCTTTTGAGTTGCCCCATAAGCTCGCGGCATTTCTGGGGCGTTCCCGTGAAAAGTACCGCGCCCATTTTCGCCCGCCCGTTTTCCTGCGTTACATAGGCTTGCAGCAGATAGGTGTTCTCTTTGCTGTCGCTGTAAGGATTGCGGCGTACCCGGTAAATTGTTTCCGGGGCAAAGGCTGCTTTCTCCTGTGCGGGGGCTTCCTCTTTGTCCGGCTGCTCCTGTCCGGCGGTCTGCTCCTTATCCTGCGCCTTTGAAAGCTCCGCTAAAGTTTCGTCAATGGAATTGATAATCTCGGCGGCTGCGCTACGGATTGTTTCAAGGGAGCTTTTCAGTTCGGAAAGCTCGCGGCCGCTGCTCCACCCGGCAACGTACCCAAAGGAATAGTCCGATGTATCAAGCCCGTAATGTTGGCAGACGGTATAAGCGACGCTTTCCGCTTCGACTTCGCGGGTACGCCTATCCACGCGGGGCTGCTGTTCGTTCTCCGGCGCGTTTAAGTCTATGTCATGCAGCTTTGCGTGTGCGATTTCATGTATCGCCGTTTTCAAGGTTTGAAGCTCGCTCATTCCCTCTTGAATGGCAATGCGCTTGTCCTCCAAATGGTAGTAGCCATGAGAGCTACCCGGTATCTGCTCAAAGCCGATAGGAACAGGGGAAGTCTTTTCAAGGGCAGCGAAAAAATCCCTGTAACGCTCCACGTCGCCTGTCAGTTCGTCAACGGCAATGTCGGGAAGCTCTTTCCCCTCGGTCTGGGAAACGTCGAAAACAGACACTACCTTGTAGGCGGGTATCGTGATTTCCTTTTCCTCCGTAACCGGCTTCCCGTCTTTCCCAATAATCGGCTGCTGCGTGTGGGGGTCGATTTTCTTCATTTCCTGTTTGACTTTGTAAGGCGACGGGGCAATGATTTTAATTCCCTTTTGCCCTTTCATCACGTTTCGCCCAAAATTGTTTTTCCATGCGGAAAAGCCCGCCACAAGGGAAGCGTCCGGCTTTTGCATGGCGATAAGCAGCGTATTGTTAAAGCTGTAATTATGAAATTTTGACATGACGCGCAGATATTCCCGGTAACGCTCGCTTTCAAAGAGTTCCGTTATACCCTGTTCCAGACGGTCGGTAATCTCTTTCAATTTCTCTGCGGGCTTCTCGCTTGTCAGCACGATAGGGATAACCGGGCGCGGCTCCTGCGGCTGCTCTGCGGTCTGCGCTGTTTTCTGTCCCGGCGCGGCTGCGTCCATTTCTACCTTTGACGGGTCGGGGCGTTCCGGCTGCGGGAAGCTCATAACCTTATATTCCCTCGGTATGTCGCTTTCTTTGCCGTTGTACCACTCCGTAAAGGTGTTCTTGTTGTTGTAGATATAGCCCTGTTCGGTAAAACGTCCTCCGTCATTGATAGCAGCGTCCCGCCCGTAATCCTCATACATGAAATACTTTTTTGCTTCTTCGGGCAGTTCTAATTCGTCCAGTTCGTCGATAAGGTAATAGCCGTAATCTTCTTCGTTCTGTACGCTCGGATAAAGCCAGTAACAGTCAAGGTTTTGTGCAAGGTTGATAAGGTCTTTGATACTTCCGGCGCGTTCCCCAAGAGCTACCGCCGCCGTAAACTTGTCCCTGTCCTCGTCGCGCTGCATGGAAAGCAGATTGCCTAAGTAGTTCAGTTCGTCAAGCCCCGCGCTCTGGATAACGGAAAGCGGCACGTCAAAGGGCTGCTGCTCGGTGTTTGCAAAGCCGTTGATAAAGAAGTCCTGCGGGTTATCCGCAGTAATGCCGACGCGCTGCATAGTTTCGTGAAGCTGCTCCTTTGTGGTCGGCATGGAAAGCCACACGCCGCCCGGCTCGCCTGTTTCAAAGCGGGTGCGGCTGTCGATAAGAATGGAAAATTGTTCGCTCATGTATTCGCTCCTTTCTGAAATGGCAGCGTAGACGCTGCGCGTTGGTGGTTACACTCCTAAATACAACGCGCCGCCTGTTCTGCCAAAGATTTTGAAAAATTACAGAGGGTTTGGGAAACTTCCCAACAAGAAAAATTCCCCGCAATCGTCGGCAGACGAAAACGGGGGATTTACGGAAGTGGGTACCCGCTTCCTATGCTTGCTATTCAAGTTATTTCTTCTTCGGTAGCTCAATCTTATAGTTGACATACTTCCCGCCCGTATCGGCTAAAACAACCGTTCCGTCGTAGGTTTTGCCTGTTTTGGGAGAGTACAGCCCTTTGACTTTCACTTTGCCGGATTTCAGAAGTGCGGCGGCAATCTTCGGGGAAAAGGTTACTTTCCTGTCCTCAAAAAAGCGGTCATTCTTCCACATGACAAAAGCGCAGTCCCGGTCAGAGCAGTAATAGTTTTTCTTGCCCTCATGGACGGGACAGCCGCAGCGTGGGCATTTGCCGATTTCCGGCTTTTCCGTTTTGAAACGCTCCTTGTCGCTGTCGGAAAGGAATGGATAGGATTTCACAAGCTCCCGCGCCATAGCTTCAATGCCGGATAAAAATTCGGCGGGGTCGGCTGCTCCCTTTGCTATCTGCGTCAGATTGTTTTCCCATTCTGCGGTCAGCTTCGGGGAAGTGAGATTGTCCGGCAAAATGCACACAAGGTTATTCCCGTCTTTTGTGGGGATAAGCTGCTTTCCCTTGCGCTCCACAAAACCGCTGCTCACTAACTTTTCAATGACAGCGGCGCGGGTGGCGGGCGTTCCAAGCCCTTTGCGCTCTGCGTCCGGGTCGGTGTCCTCATTTCCGGCGCGTTCCATAGCCGAAAGCAAAGACGCTTCATTGTGGGGCTTCGGGGGTGTTGTGTCGTGTTCCGTTACCTTTGCTGCGGGATTATCAAAGCTCTGTCCCTCGGCAAGCTCCGGCAGCGTTCCGTCTGCGCTGTCCTCGTCGTCTGCTTCGGGCTTATCTTTCAGCGTTGCCCGGTAGCGGCGTTCAAGGTCTTTCCAACCGCCCGCAAGTACCGTCTTTCCCCTCGCGGTAAAGTCGGCTCCGGCGCAGGAGAAAACCGCCGTAACCGTTTCGTAGATGTGCGGCGCGGCAGTAGCGAACAAAAGACGCGCCCCCGCAAGGGTAAGGATATTTTTCTCGCTTTCCGGCAGCGCGGAAAGGTCGGTTTTTGCAAGCTCCATAGTGGGAATGATTGCATGGTGGTCTGATACCTTTTTGCTGTTCAGTACCCTTGCAATCTCCGGCGAAAATCCCATGCCCGCCATAAAGGGCAGCGTCCCGCATAACAGGGCGATAACCTTTGCCGCCGTTTCTTCCATGTCGTCGGTCAGATAGCTGCTGTCCGTCCTCGGATAAGTAAGCAGCTTCTTTTCATACAGGGATTGCGCCAGGTCAAGGGTCTGCTTCGCGGTATAGCCGAAAATACGGTTTGCTTCCCGCTGCAAAGAGGTAAGGTCAAAGAGCTTCGGCGGGGCTGCGGTTTTCTTTTCCCTCACAAGAGAAGTGCAGACAGCCCGCGACGCTTCGCAGGCCGCTTTCAGTTCCTTTGCTTCCTCTGCGGCGCAGATCTTCCCGCTTGCGGCTTCTGCGCCGGATAAATCAAGCCGCACATGGTAGTATTTTTCTTTCTTGAAAGTGCTGATAGCTGCGTCCCGGTCTACAAGCATTTTTAAGGTCGGTGTCTGGACGCGCCCCACGTTCAAGGTGCGGTTATACAGGCAGGAGAAAAGGCGGGTGGCGTTAATGCCGATAATCCAGTCAGCCTTTGCGCGGCAGAGGGCAGACGCAAAGAGCGCATCATAGTCCCGCCCGTCCTTTAAGTTCTCAAAGCCCGTCTTGATTGCACTTTCTTCCATTGAGGAAATCCACAAGCGGCGCATAGGCTTATTACACCCGGCGACTTCATAAACAAAACGGAAAATGAGTTCTCCTTCGCGCCCCGCGTCGCAGGCGTTGACGACTTCGGAAATGTCGGCGCGGTGCATGAGTTTTTTTAAGGTCGCAAATTGTTTTCCCTTATCTGCGGAAACGGCATACTGCCATTCCTGCGGTAAAATCGGTAAGCTGTCATAGCTCCACTTTTTATATTGCTCCCCGTAGGCGGCAGCGTCGGCAAGCTGCACCAAATGCCCGACGCACCATGAAATAAGATAACCGTTTCCCTCGGTATATCCGTCCTGTTTCTTCTTTGCCCCAAGCGCGGCGGCGATAATCTGCGCCACGCTCGGCTTTTCAGCGATAACTAAAATCAATTAAAGTTCCTCCTTTCCGCGTTCCGGCTGTGCGCCCTGTTTCTCCTGTACCTGTTTCAGACAGTAGCCGATACAGGGGGATTGCCCCCTGTACGGGCAGGAAGCGCAAGCCGGGGATTTGAAAACAGGCGGCGCATTGTCGCGCCGCCCGCATGGTCGTTGTATCATCATCTTTTCAAAGGGATTGTCGGTAAAAAGCGTCATGCGTCCTCGTCCTCCGTATCATCTTCGGAAGCGTCCCCGTCTGCGTCGTCCGGCTCCGGCTCGTCCTCGTCGTAATCCTCAAAATCAAAGTCCTCAAGGTCGGTGCCGCCTTTGACGCTCTGCTTCGGTTTCATAAACTTAAAGTAATAGAACGCGCCCCCGCCGCCAAGAAGTGCCACGACAAGGAAAAGCACAAGCCCGCCTGTATTGCTTTTTTCCTGCGGCTGTTCGATAGGTTCTTCCGGCTCCGGCTCGGCTTCTTTGCCGCTGCAAGCGGTCATGTTGGTAGAGCATACCGGGCAGGACGTATTGATTTTCCCGGTTTCGCATTTCTCCGTACAGGTGCAGACAGCGGGTGTCTGCGCTTCGCTGCTTTCCCCGTCCTCCAAGAGCGCGAAAAGGTCTGCGTCGTCCACTTGATTTAAGAAATGTACGGTGTTTTCGCCCTCGTCGTCCCGGTCAATGAGGATATAAAAATAGTTCCCGGCTTTGGTCGTAACTGTGATAAGCTGCTTATTGCCGCCAAAATCGTCAACAAGGGTCGCGTTCCCCTCCGGCGTAAGGGGTGCGGTTTCTTCGGGTTCCTCATAGATAACGCCGCTGTCGTTGGTCGCGTCAGCGGCGGGCTGCTCCGGCGTTTGTGCAAAAGCAGTAACGGAAAAGCCGCCCATGAGCATAAGGGCGGCGCAAAATGCGGTCAGCGTTCTAAGGATTTTCTTATTCTTCATTCTCGGTGTCCTCCTGTTCTTCGTAATCGTCATAGCCTGCGGGGGCGGCAGCCATGCCGGGAATACCGCCGCCGGATAACATAGTGTTAAGCTCTGCGGGGGTTAAGCGCATGGAGCGCACAAGCTGTACGATTTCAAGGTTTTCCGCTTCGGTTTTCTGCGCTTCCAGTCCTTTCAGCTTGTTCTGATACTCTGTGATTTTCTCGCGGGTTTTCTGGATTTCCCGGTCGATACGTTCAATCTTACTCATTGCCATAATGTCAATACTCCTTTCATTTTTCGGTTAGTTCCAGTTCATCAGCCCGTACCCTTTGATACAGGCATAGTCTAAGGGATAGCTTTTGATTTTGCAGGCGTCGCCGGAATTGCCCTCAACGGTATAGACGCGGCTTCCGTCTGTGCCGATAACAAGCCCTACATGGTCTGCGCTTCCGTCTAAGTCCCAGTCGAAAAAGATAGCGTCGCCGGGTGCGATATTCTCATAGCCCCGCGCTCCCCATTGCCCGCGTGAAGTAAACCACGGAATACCCTGTGATTGACAGGCGGCAAAACGCGGCTCGGATAAGCCCATTTGCCCGTAGCACCACGACACAAAGCAGGCGCACCATTCCACGCGGCTGTTAAAGCCGTACCAGCTCCAATAGGGCTGCCCGCCCACGTTGCCGACTTGCCGCTTCGCTATATCTACAATCGCGGTATTGCCGGGGCGCGTCCCGTTTACAAACTGTACGCCGCTTAAATCCTCGGACGCGGAAACGTCGGGGGAACCGCCGCCGAAAATCAAGGGCTTGTTGCCGCTTGTTTCTAAGTACACCCGGTACATTTCAAGCTGTTCTGCGGTCAAAAGCTCCGATACAAAGCTGTTAATCGGTCTGTTTGTCAGCTTGACATTGAGAATGTAATAGTTATAGGGTACTTCAACCTCGTATTCGTAGGTTTCCGTACTCGTTTCCCCGGTTTCCGGGTCGGTAACGGTGCGGGTGCCTGTCCGGGTTTCGGTGCGGTAGCGCACTTCGATTTCTTCCGTCAGCGTCAAGGTGTACTGCTTATCAAAGACGCGGTTTAGCTCTGCCTGTGCGCTCTGGGGCGTGTAGCTCTGCAAAAGGGCGGTAAGGTAGGAAGCCAGTTCATGCGGGTTATGCCCGATATTGTCAAGGTCGTAGCGGTATTCATCATAGCCGGGATTGTCGCGCTCGATATTGTCAATCCGCTGCTGAAGCTCGGTTTCCTTTGCGGCGTAGTTGTTTTCCGTTGCCACAAGGTCGCTGTCCTCCGACGTGTAGGACGTTCCAAGAACGCCGTTCATCATGCCGGAAAACATAGCCCCGCAGGAAGAAAGCCCCGCCGATACCATGATGAATAAAAGCAGCGCGGCAACGGCGATACCAACGCCCGCCGGGTGCCGCCCCACAAAAGCAACCGCTTTCTTTGTTTCCTCGGCGGTTTTCTTCGCTGCCTTGCGGGTATTCTCGGCGGCTTTCTTTGCGGTAGCTGCGCCACCCGTCTTTGCTGCCTTTGCATACTGCCGCTTGATTTGCTGCTTCTGCATGAAACGGGATAGGGGGTTACTTGAAAGCTGCGGGTTCTCATGCAGCGTCTTGTGGTACAGGTAATTGACGTTTGCTTTCTCCGCTGCTTTTTCAGCCTTTGCCGCCGCCCGGTAGGGTTTCAGCTTGTGGCTGCGGTAGCCCTCCCGGATTTTCCGCGTCCCGTACTTTGCACCTTTCTCCGTTAATTCCTCGGATTTATGCGCTCCCTCCACGCCGGAATTATCCTTTTCAACGGAATGTATCTTGTTGTGAACGAAAATACCCGCTTCCTGCGCGGGGCGGGATAGCGGGTTAGGGTGGGCTTTGCCGCCGTTTATCGGCTTTTCCTGCTCGGTAAAGCGTAGGTGGGTCTTTGCCTTTCCTGTGGCTTCGTCAAAGGTGCGTTCCTTGACAAGCTTTTTTTCTTTGGGGATAGCTGCCTTTGCCGCGTCCAGACGGTCGGCGGCTTTATCCGATTTCCTGATGTACGTTTCAAGCTCCGGCGTGTTTAATTCTTCCTCGGTAAACTGCAAGCGGGAAGATTTCTCTTTTACCGTAGCGTCGCGCTGTGCTTTCTGCGCCGCCTTTTTACTCGCTTTCCGGGTCTGGGCTGCGTCGATACGCTCCATGACGCGCTCGGCGGTGGCGGTGTCCTGCCTGTGGGGAAGCTCCGGCGCAAGAGGAAGCGGGGAAGCGTCGGGAGAAACAGGGGGTAGCTCTGCCGCGTTCTGTGCCGCCGCTTCCTGCGCGGGCTGCGGCTCCGGCTGCTCCTGCGCTGCGGGCTTTAAGCCTTGCCGTTTCTTCTGCGGCATATCCGGCGCGGGCTGCTCCTTTGGTTTTGAAAAATCTGCTTCCCGTTCCCGGCGGCTCACACGCTCGGCGGTTTCTTTGGTTTCGTTGACCTCGATAAGTCCGTCGCGGGTCATTTTCTGCGTGATTTTATCACGCGGCTTATACTGCTTTATGGCTGCACACCTCCAATCCGCGCCCTTGCAAGGGCGCAATATTCAATATTCAGTTCGATACCGATATAGTGTCGGTCAAGGCTTTTTGCGACTGCCGCCGTTGTTCCGCTGCCTAAAAAGGGGTCTATGACAACGCCGCCTTTCGGACAGCCCGCCTTGATACAGGTTTCCGCTAACTTCGGGGGATAGGCGGCGAAATGCCCGCCGCTGTACGGTACAGTGTTGATAAGCCACACGTCCCGCTTGTTCCGCATGGTCGGTATGAGGGCTTCGTCATAGTAGCCGCCGCTTCTTGTGCGGTTGATACCCTGTACTTTCCCTTGTCCGGGTACTTCATCAGCATACTTGTGTCCCGCGCCCCGCCCGGTACGGTAACGCGCCGCTGTTGTGGCAGCGATAGGCTCCGCAATGGCGGCAGCGTCATAAAAATATTTCTTTGACTTCGTAAGCAAAAAGATATGTTCATAGCAGCGGCTCGGTCGGTCTTTGCAGCTTTCCGGCATAGGGTTTTCTTTCTGCCAGATAATATCACTCCGTAAATACCACCCGTCAGCGCGTAGGGCAAAGGCTAAAAGCCACGGAATACCGATTAAATCCTTTTGCTTGCAGCCGGGAACGCGGGCATTTTTCGCGGTCTGCTGTCCGTTTCTGCCTTTCGGGTTCTTCGGGTCGGCATAGTAGCCCTTATTCCCGGTGCCGCAATAGGTGTCTGCGATATTCAGCCAAAAGGTACCGTCGGAACGCAAGACGCGCTTTAGCTCATGGAATACGGCAACAAGCCTTTCGATATATTCCTCCGGCGTGTCCTCCCGCCCAATCTGTGCGTCAAGCCCGTAGTCCCTAAGTGCATAGTAGGGCGGGCTTGTTACGCAGCAATTCACGCTTTCGTCGGGCAGTTCCCTAAGAGCAAAGAGCGCGTCGCGGTTGATGATAATGTCCGTCTTTAATCCCTCTGTCATGCTTCGCCCACTTCCTCCGGCTTCGTCGTCATTACCCGGTAAAGCTCGGTGTCTTTCGGGAAGCGGTCTACAAAGGGCAGCACCACGTTTCCGTAGAAGATAAGCCCCTCGCCCGCTTCGGTGTGGGTAACATACTTCATCTGCTGCGGGGAAATATTAAGCTGCTTTGCAAGGATAGTACGGTCGCCCTGCGCTTGATTGAGCATGAGGACAAAATCGCTGTTCTCAAAGATATTTTCCACCTCGCGGCTTGCCAAAAGGTCTTTGACGTTCTGCGTAATGGCTGTTGGGATACCGCCCCATTTACGGAAACGCTTCCAAATCTCCACGCTGTAAGCGGCGGTCTGTTCCTCTTTTAAGAGCAAGTGAAATTCGTCCATATAGTAGCGGGTAGATTTCTTTTCTGCCCGGTTAATGGTAACGCGGTTCCATATCTGGTCTTGCACAATGAGCATACCTAACTTTTTGAGCTGCTTCCCAAGCTGCTTAATGTCAAAGCAGACAAGGCGGTTAGAAAGCTCCACATTCGTTCTGTGGTTGAATACGTTAAGACTGCCGGAAACATACAGCTCCAATGCCGCTGCAATGCGGGCAGCTTCCGGCTCCGGCTGTTTTAACAGCTCGTCGTAAAGGTCGCCCAAGATAGGCATTTTTGCCGGGTCGGGGTCAGCAAGGTAGTCCCGGTACACATTCCTTACGGCGCGGTCAATGACGGTCTTATCAACGGGCTGCAAGCCCTCCTTGCCGCCAATGACAAGCTCGCAGAGGGACAGGATAAAATCACTTTTCAGTGCAAGGGGGCTGTCGTCCTCGCTGTAATTAAGGTTCATATCCATAGGGTTCACATACTGGGGCTTGCCGTCCATGCCTTTCCCGGTCGGGGATAAGCGTATCACTTGCCCGCCAAGCCGCTTGACAAGGGCAAAATACTCGGCTTCCGGGTCGCAGATAAAAATATCATCGTCAGTAATGAGAAAGGCGTTTGTGATTTCCCGCTTTGCCGCAAAGGATTTTCCGCTGCCCGGTGTTCCCAAGATAAGCCCATTCGGGTTTTTAAGCTGCTTGCGGTCGCAGAGTATCATGTTGTTGCTTAAAGCGTTCAGCCCATAATACAGGGCAGACCCGGTCTGAAATAGCTCCTGCGTGATGAACGGGATAAAAATAGCGGTGCTTGATGTGGTAAGTCCCCGTTGTATCGGGATAAGGTTCTCCCCCAAAGGGATAGAGGACATCAGCCCCGCTTCCTGCTGATAGTCAAGACGGGTCAGGGCGCAGTTGTATTTCTGTGCAATGCCCGCCGCCGCGAAAATGTCATTTTCCAGTTTCCGCTTCGTGTCTGCCATGTTGACGACAAGGAACGTGAGTAAGAACATTCTTTCATTCCTGCTCTGTAAATCCTGCAAGAGATTTTTCGCTTCGCTGCCGAAAGTGGCAAGGTCGGACGGGATTATATCCATGTCGTAGCCGGAACGGACAGCTTTTTTCTGTTCCTCAATCTTCATCTTGTCAAGGTCTGTGATTTTCCGCTTGATGGTCTTAATGGCTTCGGTCTGGTCGATACTGCGGATATGCAGATTGACGATAACGCCCGTTTCCAAGTCCAGAATGTCGGCAAGCATACGGTCATTCAGCTCCGGCGCAAGGATTTCAAGGAACGATACCGCGCCAATTTTACGCCCCATGCGGAAATACCGTCCCTCGCCAAAACGGAAAGAGGACGGGGCGATAAAATCCTTTGTGGAAAGCCCGGACGGGGCAAGCCATGAAAAATCAAAGTTAAACGGCTCGCCCTCCGGGTGGAATACGCCATGCAGCACGTTCAGCCGTTCATAGCCCGTCATAGGACGCGCCGCCGCGCCCAGTACCTTAAAATTGTTCAGCACGTCGGTTTCAATACGGGAAAGGCGGGCTTTTGCCGCCGCCGGATTGTCTGCTTCGATACTGAATGTGATGTACTTGTGCTTGACAAGCCCGTTGTTTCCTTTGGAAAGCTGATTTTTCAGCATATCCGAATATTCGGTGCGGATAGAGTTAAAATCGTCGTCCTGCGCGGGAATATTGATAGCTTTCTCTGCCTGTTCCCGCTGCGTCCCTTGATTGATGAAAGAAAGCTGCACCGAAACGGAAGCGTCAAAGTAGTTGAGAAAATCGCACCAGTTTTCAAAAATGGCGGTCTTGTCGTCTGCCTGTGCAAGCTGATAGTTAATATCTTCAAAGGCAATGGATTTACTGTATTTCTTTTCTGATACCTTGCATATCCCGTCCGGGTACATGGTAAGGTAGGGGATTGTCTGTTGCGCGGTGTGGGCTTTCCCGTCGCCCTTTGCCTGTCTGATAACCTCGGCAATCTGCTTTTTCTCAGCGCGGGAGAGCTTGCGGGGCGGGTTAGCCCTTGCGTTTCTTTTTCCCGCTGCCTTTTTTGTGGGTTCCTTTTGCAATCGCTGATACCTCCTTTTCCAATTTTCTCTGCCGTTCCAATACGGCGTATAAATTCTGTGTCTGATAGGGTCGCTCTTTGGGGGCAATGAATTTTGTCTGTATGATGTGCTTTGCCACCACTTCAAGGGGCTGCCCGTGTTTCTCATACATGGCGAACAGGAAACAGGGCAGCATGACCGCAATCATTACCACCGACGCAAGGCTTGTGCCTGCGCTGTCTTTGAGCAAAAAGAAAAGCGGAAGTCCTAAGATAAGGGCAACCGCAAAACAAATGATTTGCCGTTTTGTAAGGTTGAAAGCAACCTTTGTCTTGACTTTGGATAAGTCTTTCGGTACGGGTACATACGCCAAGAAAAAACCTCCTTTCTGCGGGGGAAAGCCCCGCGTGTCTTTTAATGTGCGTTGAATATGGATTTTGCCAGTGCGCCGGATTTGAACAGGGAGAAGCAGAGAATAACGGTGTAGGCTGCAAGGGAGAAAATCGCGCTGTGCAGGTTATCCGCTATAATCATGCTGTTTACCAAAACCGCATAAATGCCGACACATACCATAATCAGAAAGCCTTGAAAACCGATAGCGAACAGGGCTTTTAGGTAGTTGTTTCCTATCTGCCCCCACTCCCGGTTAGTCATTGTTGCAAACGGGATAGGCGATACCGAACAGTAAAGGTAAATTTCTATCATTCTGCCGTAGAGGATAACGGTTATCAGTACGGACATGATTTTCATGCACAAGCTCACAAGGCTTGTTTCCATGACAAGTAAGAGCAGTTCGGGGATTTCCATTGCTTCAAGCCCGTCCTGCATGGAGCCAAGGGCGGCGGCAACGTCTATATTCGTGTTGCCGCCGATTACCCCCGACGCGCCGGAAACAACGTGCTGCGCCATATCGAACACCGCCATAGTAATATCAAAGGTGTGCGTAACAAGATAGACCGCGACAAACGCCTTGAATACCCACTTAAAAAATAGGAACGTGTCAATATCGTGCATATTGTTCTTTTCCGTTACCATGCTGATTAGCTCGTAGCATAGGACATAGGTAATGACAAGCCCCGCAATCGGGACAATTACGTTTTCACTAAGCGCGCGTATCATGGAAAATACGTTTGCGTTCCACGCTTGCGGGGTCCTGCCTACCTCTGCGGCGATAGTGCCGACTTTTTCGTTTACGTCCCCGAACATAGTTGACAGATTACCGTTTATGGCTCCTATGAGGATTTCCTTTATCCATTCGTTAATCGCGTCAAGTATGCTCTGCATAAGCCTTTACCCGCTTATCTTAACCGAACAGCCCGGAAAGCAGCGGTACAAGGGTCATGCCGATAAGGGCAACGCCCCCGCCCGCCATAAGCTGCTTCATGCCCTGGGACTTTACTGATGTGCGATAAAGAAGTAATAGAAGTGTAAAAAATTTTGCCG
>ERZ791887.678-NODE-678-length-29559-cov-10.100224_pt1 | contig 29559 bp, 26 predicted proteins | sample MGYA00510157_ERZ791887 | MGnify/ENA primary metagenome ERZ791887 (study PRJEB30046, sample SAMN00792112) | human gut metagenome | study: EMG produced TPA metagenomics assembly of the A metagenome-wide association study of gut microbiota in type 2... | reverse complement strand
CTTCTCGTTGCAATAGTTGAAGGTGTCCTCAAACGAACCAACGCGGACGACCTTTACAGGGGCGGTTTCAGCGGCAGCTTTCACAGGGAGCACGACTGACAGTAGCAACAGCAGCAGGCTCAGCATCACACAGGCGCTTTTCCGCGTCAAGGTCTGCATAGTTTCGCTCATTCCAGAGTTTTTCATTTTATCCAATCTTTCTCCGCCCCAGACGGTCTCATTCCGGCTTTATTTTCACTTCACTGATTTCAGGAAGGTGCTTGCACAATATCATTCTCGTTCTGCTGTCAGCAGCTTTTTTGAATATATATACTATTATATAGTATATATTGTAACATTATAACAAAGGCGTTTCAAGATTTTTTCTCGTAAAGAGAACCTATTTTCTATAGAACGCTTTTACCCTATCGCAAGCCACAGGATATAAGCTGCTCCGATGTACTTCATCACTCCCATTACATTTGGAAGCAAAGAATTAACCCCATATACGAAAATTGCGCATAAGATTTGTACTACATTTTGGCCTCCTTCTTTAGTTTTCAGGGTATAAAAATAGCGGGCAACCTTTTTGTGGTCGCCCGCTTGGGGGAAATATGTAGGTATTATCGCAATTTTCAAAAATAGTGCCTATCAAAACGGCATATTTGCGATATGCAGTTTGCGGATGTTGCTTGTGCATTAAAAACGCAAACTGCTATAATCCGCTGGAGTTACGGCCTGTTCAAGTTACGCTCAATAACTTTGGTTACTTCTTCCATGTTAAGAGGCTTGGAAACATGACCGTTCATGCCTGCGTCCAGAGATGCCTGAACGTCCTCCGAAAAAGCATTTGCCGACAATGCGATGATGGGAATCTCTTCTGCATCCGGGCGGTCAGCATACATTGCACGGATCGCCTTTGCCGCCTGATGTCCATCCATTTTAGGCATCATAATGTCCATCAGGATAATATCATAAGTGCCCGCCGGATGCTCTGCGAACAGATCAACAACTTCCTGCCCGTCTGCTGCACGCGTTACTGTCATTCCCAAATCTTCCAACAGAATCGTGGCAAGTTCGGCGTTCAGATCATTATCTTCTGCCAGAAGCACCTTGATCCCCGTCAGGTCATTGTGCTGTACAAGCGGCTTTGTTTTTTCGACTTTCTCAGCATTTGTCAATTCCATGGGAATCTCTACGGTAAAGGTTGTACCGACGCCCTTCCGGCTGTCTACTGTGATCGTGCCACCCATCAGTTCAATATACTTCTTTGAGATGGGCATTCCCAGACCCGTGCCCTTATACTGTGTCCGTACGCCATTTTCTTCCTGCGCAAATTCGTCAAAGATTTTTTTCTGGAAATCTTCGCTCATACCGATGCCGGTATCTTTGATCCGATAGCAAATTACGATGTGCTGTGCATCGGCTCCCGGACGGTTGCCTGCATCAAAACGGATGGTGCCGCCATCCTTGGTAAATTTCACGGCATTGTTCAGGATATTGACCAGAATTTCCCGGATACGGACGGGTTCCGTCATGACATAGGGATTTTGCAGCGGTTCACGATGCACTTCAAAGTTCAGTTCCCGGTTCAGAAGCATCCCCTTCACGATCTCGATCACACTGTCTGTAACTGCGGTGATATTCGCCGGAACAGGGGAAAACTCCACCTTTCCGCTCTCGATGCGGCTCAGATCCAGCACATCATTCAGCAGGGACAGCAGATGATCCGAGCTTTCCTCGATCTTCTTCAGACAGTTGTGCATTTCCGGCACAGAGTCCTGATGCAATGCAATATTTGTAAAGCCGATGATGGCGTTCATGGGGGTGCGGATGTCGTGGGACATATTGGAAAGGAATGTGCTTTTGGCCTTGCTGGCTGCTTGCGCCTGCTCTGCAAGGACAGTCATTTCTTTCGCTTTCTGCTGGGCTGCAAGCTGTAATTTTCTGCGTGTTTGCAAGCGGTTCACGATAACGATCAGCGCGACCGCCATCCACGAGATAAATACAATGATGGCGACAGCCGTGACCGGATGCAGACGGATCATATCTGCAAGTGTCAGATTCGTTGCTTTATAAGTGGTGTACTGTGTTGCAAGGTCTTCCACAAGATTATCCGGCATTGCGTACATTGCTTTTGTCAGGATACCTGCCAGCGCATGGTTTTCCGTAGAGGAAACCACCATGCGGTAACTGAATGTGGGTTGTTCCAGCAGCGTGTAGGTCATTGTACCTGTTGTGTCGCTGTTGACGAATGCCTGTGCCATGTAATAGTAGACAAAGGCTGCATCCGCTTTGCCATTGCGGACAGCTTCCATCATCTCCTGACGGGTACTGCACATCAGTTTTTCCGCACCGGGTGCCAGCACATCTTCGATCGATGTGGATGCGGTCTGATTGACTGTGGTGACAACATGGATCTTCCCATCAAAGTCTCTCCGCGTCACTCTTGCCATTCGCATCGTGATATAGGGAGCGGTCAATCCCCATTCTTTGGTCTCTGCGTAATTATCCGTATCCAATCGTGCATCAATACTGATGTTTACCGCATCCTTATTGCTTTGATATGCGATATACTCATCTCTGGTCGCAGGAACAAGAAACTCATACGAGAGTCCTGCATAGTCTGCTATCTTCCGAAAATAGTCCGGGAGAATGCCCTTTACTTCGCCATTTTCTGTATAGGAATAGGGATACCGGGTCGGGTCGCACAGAACATGAAGGGGATTTTCCTTGGAATATTGGGCAATGATACGCTTTTCTTCTTCCGTGTACTCCAGATTTTTGGTATCGGTAGTTTCGTAGTTTTTGTTATAGAGGGTCGTTTTCCAGCTGCCTTCGGCAGCGTTCATCTGATCGATCGCATAATTTATCTTATTCAGAAGTTCAGTGTTTCCTTTTTTGACAATCACATAAAAATCACTGCTGCCGAATTTTTCAAGGATGCGCTCATTGTTCATTTTGCGCAGGGAACTGGTGACAATGGCATCAACCGTTCCATTCTGAAGTGCCTCTGCTATCTCCTCAGCCGAATCGAAATAGACCGATTTGTAAGTGAAGCCTTTGGTTCGTGCATACTCCGCAAATTCATCGTTCCGGGAGTTTCCGCGCAGGAGTGCAACACGCATCCCATCGTAGGTACTATACTTTCCCTCAACGATGGTGCTATTATCGCTGCGGACAGTCAGGATACCATTGTTGGTTCCGATCGGACGGGAAAAATCAAATAATTCTTCGCGCTCAGGCGTTCTGCGGGCAGAAGTTACCATGTCGATCTCGCCGTCGATCAGCATCTGCTGCATTTCTTCCCAGCTTTTGTCATAGCCGACGTATTCATAGTCTACATCCCAGTAGCGCGCCATCAAGCGGAGAAAATCGTAGCCATAACCGCTGCGGTTTCCGTCCTCGTCCATCATGTGATAGCCGTCCATTGCAAAAAAGCCAACCCTCACACGCTCATGCTGGCTTACTGTTTCTGCTGCGCTTGCCGAAAGAGACAGCAATGCCGTCAGCAGAAGCATCGTCATTAGAATTGCCAGACCCCTGCAAGTTCTGGCTCGCTTTGTAACATTCATAACATGACCCCTTCATTTTTATAACTCTGCCGCTGGAAAATAAATAAACGCTTTCAAGGCATGGCGAACCCATGACTGAAAGCGTTATCTGACTTCATAAAGCGATATTTGCGGACAGCAGAAAACAGCAATTTCTTACTGGCAACTGGCTGACCCGGTGGGTCCCTATAGCTTTGCGTCGCCGACTTGCGCCGGGTTTGCCTATGAACTTTTACAAAAAGTTTACCATAGAAATAAATCCTTGCCAAGACGTTTTTGAAAAAAGTCGAAAAATGTTTTGAAACAGCAAACAGAGGGAAGTGATACACCATAGTCCGTCCAGCTTTCCCAGTACCGCGTCAGACCATTTTCCGTGCGCTGGGCAAGGGCGAGATATTCTTCGGTTTTGCTTGGCATTGTTGCCTCCTTCCGTTTTTGAGCATAAAAACAGCGGGCAACCGTTTTGTGATTGCCCGCAGGTAGATGTATTGTATCTCTTTAAGATATATGGTACACTAATCCTGTTTCTGGATAGGAAAAAAAGAATAGGAGTGTGTTACTATGGATTCACAGCATCCCAAACGGAGCGCCTTTTCCGGTAAGATCGGCTTTGTTCTTTCTGCTGCCGGCGCATCCGTGGGCCTTGGCAACATCTGGCGTTTCCCGTATCTGGCCGCAAAATATGGCGGCGGGATTTTTCTGCTGGTGTACATTGTGCTGGCCGTTACTTTTGGTTACACCATGATCGTGGCAGAAACCGCGCTGGGCCGCATGACCAAAAAGAGCCCGGTCGGCGCTTTCGGAGCATTTGGCAAGAGCGGCAAGCTGAAGTTTGGTGGATGGATCAATGCCATCATTCCCATTCTGATCGTACCGTACTATTCGGTCATCGGTGGCTGGGTCATCCGTTATCTTTCCGCCTATGTCAGTGGACACGGCAGTGAGTTAGCACAGGATGGCTATTTCTCCGGCTTTATTTCCAGCGGCCTGTCTGCTGAGGTATGCTTTCTCATCTTTACGGTTTTCACGCTTTCCATCATTTTTGCCGGTGTCCGTAATGGCGTGGAACGAGTGTCTAAGCTGATGATGCCCGTTTTGGTGGTTTTGTCTGTTATCATTGCGATTTACTCGGTCACCCGTCCGGGCGCATTGGCCGGTGTCAAGTATTTCCTGATTCCCAATGTTGCAAACTTTTCATGGATGACCGTTGTTACTGCTATGGGGCAGATGTTCTACTCGCTGTCCATTGCTATGGGCATTCTGGTGACTTTCGGTTCCTATATGAAAAAGGATGTTTCCATTGAGGAATCCACAGAAAATGTTGAAATTTTTGACACTGCCATTGCAATCATGGCCGGTCTGATGATCATACCTGCTGTATTTTCCTTCTCTGGCGGTGACCCGAACACCCTGCAGGCAGGCCCTTCTTTGATGTTCATCACCATCCCCAAAGTATTTGAGAGTATGGGGTTCGGCCACGTTGTAGGCGTACTGTTCTTCCTGTTGGTTCTCTTTGCCGCTGTTACAAGTTCCATTGCCTTGACAGAGAGTGCCGTTTCCACCTTTGAGGATGAACTCGGCTGGAACCGACAGATGGCTACCGCCTGCATTGGTATTATCATGGTTGTCTTAGGCAGTCTGTCCGCGCTTGGCTACGGCCCGCTGGCCGGTGTGACGGTGTTCGGGATGCAGTTTCTGGACTTCTTCGATTTTCTGACAAACTCTGTTATGATGCCCATCGCCGCCATTTCCACCTGCGTGCTGGTATCCCGTGTCATCGGCGTAGAAAAAATCGAAGAAGAAGTCACAATGGACGGTAAGCCGTTCCGCCGCAAAAAGATTTTCAACTTTATGATTCGCTATCTTTGCCCTGTCTTCGCAGCAATCATTCTGATCAGTTCAGTGGCCAATACTCTTGGCTGGATTTCCATGTGACAACAAATTTTTGAAAAAGGCAGCTGTTTCTCTTTATTTAAGCGGAAACGGCTGTTTTTCTTTAATGAAAAATTCCATGTACGCCGCCCGCAGGCGGCAAAAATCAGTCCATAGGAAACTCAACTTCCGCAAACTGCGCATCGGTCATCAGCTTCAGTTTTTCGATAACACCTTATTATTTCAGGTCGAACCGGACGATGACCAGCCGATACCACAGATACGGCACCATGTTCCAGATCATCCACAGTTCCATCAGGATGTAGTTGGGCAGGTCTTTCAGGCGGAAGGGGCGCTTGCCGAGCTGGCCGGAGCGGAGCAGGGCAAAGGCCTCGTGCATCCCTTTGTCCCAGGCCTCACCAAAACCCTGCTTGTGGAATTTGTAGCACTTGAGCAGATAGCCCAGCGCCAGCGGGATGAAGTTGAGCAGGAGCATGAGCAGCGGCTCGTTCTTGAGCGGGAGCAGGATGCTGTTGCGGCCGCTCTGCTGGCTCTTGAAGGCGTTGTACTTGACGGCACCGGTGCTGGCGCCGCAGATGTGGTAGCATCTGGCCGCAGGGCAGAGCACATTTTGATAGCCTGCGTTGTTGGCGCGCCAGCTGAGGTCCACGTCCTCAAAGTAGGCGAAGAAGTTTTCGTCGAAGCCGCCGATCTCGTCCAGGATACTCTTGCGGTAGAGCGATGCGCCGCCGCAGGCCGAGAAGATGCGCTTCGTTTTGGTGTAGCGGCTGGCCCGGCGGCCGTCGCCGGTCTTACAGGCAAAGCCCATCCAGGTGACGTAATCCCCGGCGTCGTCGGCCAGTTCGCGGTCGAAGTGGCGGATCATCAGGCTTTGCACGGCGAAGATCCGGGAGTCGGTCTCGGCGGTGCGGATAAGCTCCGCCAGCCACTGCGGCTCAGCGAAGGCGTCGTTGTTGAAGAGCACCACGAACTCGCTCTTGGCGCGGGCGATGCCCTGATTGACCGCATGGGAGAAGCCAGTGTTACGGCCGTTCTCGATGAGGGTGAAGTTCGGGCGGGTGCAATAGCTGCGGGCCTGCTCCAGACTTTCGTCGGTGGAGCCGTTGTCCACGACGATGAGTTCAAAATCCTGTTCGGTCTGGGCATAGATGGACTCGATGGAGTCCCTGAGCCAGCCCTTGCCGTTGATGTTGGGGATGACGATGGTTGCTTTCATAAATACCTGCTCCTGCAAAGTTTCGGTTTCGTTGGTCCTACTTGAAAGTATACCATAATCTGCACAAAAAGAAAACGGAAAGAACCAACAGACTTTTGTACGAAAGCCACAATAGACAAAAGTGCCTTTTGTGCAATCTGCTCCTGAATTGTGACCAAATCGTGTAAAATATGAGAAAAAGGCTGAACAACTGTTTACAAAAGAGTAACAGACTGGTATACTTTACGGCAGTGAATAACGACGCGATTCAAGGGAGATGGAACAACGTGGAAACTGCACCGCATCACGCATGGAAAAAACTGTCGGCGCTGCTCATGACGCTGGCGCTGATGATGACGCTTCTGCCTGCGGCTCTGGCTGTGGACTTAAACGTTGACGCCGGGTTCTACTTCAAGCAGAGCCGGGGCGGCACCTGCACACTGGCTTCGGCCGCGATGATGCTGCGCCGCCGCGCTTACCTCGATGGTCTGGACGGCTGGGTCGATGTGACCGAGAACAGCATCAAGAGCACGGCGTGGGCCGGCGGTCTGTCCCACAGTTTTACATACAATGCGATGCACGTTGGCTACGCCACCCTTCCTTCCGGCAAGGCGGCCAAGACCGAAGCCCTCATCCGGATCTTGCAGGAGCACCCGGAGGGCATCGTCCTGTATGACCGCAGCCAGCCCCACGCGGTGCTGCTGACCGACTACACGGACGGCGTCTTCTACTGCTCAGACCCGGCGAACGGCGTTTCTAAGGGCCGTGTGCCGCTGTCCAGCGCCAGCATCTCGATCGCTGGGGCGTCCTGCTACTGGTACATCACTTCCGACGCCAACGACGACGGCGTCGGTCTGGAAGAGCTGGAGGCCGCAGTCGTGGCCGAAGAGACGGCTGCGGAGACGGCCACCGAGACCACCGTGGTGGAACAGACCCCCACAACGGAGACGACGACCCAGAGCAGCGTGTTGAGCTGGCTGGACAGTCTGTTCCAGTAAAAGATACCGAAAAACCGCCGGGTGCAGATCAGATGCACACGGCGGTTTTTTTGTCGGCACCGCGCGGCTCACTGCCGCAGCTGGGTGCCGGGGAAGTAGTGGGCGAGGATCTGCGAAGCCGTTTGCCCCTGCTCGGCCAGCGCTCTGGCTCCCCACTGGCTCATCCCGACCCCGTGGCCATAGCCTCTGGTGGTGAAGAAAAAGCTGCCGTTCTGATACTGCACCGTGAAGCAGGCGCTCCGCAGGCCCAGCGCCTTCCGCAGCGCCGGGCCGGTCACGGTCTGGCCGCAGACGGGCAGAGAGGCCACGTAGCCGGAGGGGGTGAGGGCAGCCTCCCCGAACCAGCCCTCCGGCGCGGAGAGGTCGGGCGTGAGGTCCAGCCCGGTCAGGAGCTGCTGCAGCTGCGCGGCAGAGAACGAGACGGTGTAGATGTAGTTGTCGGCGTTCTGGTCGGTGCTGCTGTCCACCGGGATGAGATAGGGGACGGCGGTGCCCCAGACGTTCTCGCTGGCTTCGGTCTGCCCGTCGGAGATGGCGAAATAGCTGGTCCCGGCGGGGGCATCCTCATAGTAGAGCACCTGCGTCAGGACCGAATCCACCAGAGCCGAGAGCCGGGCGTAGTTGGCCTCATAGGCCGTGCCCCAATAGCTGCGGAGAACGGCGTCGGTCAGATAGCCCTGCCGCCGAGCCGGGTCGGCGGTGAGCCAGCCTGCGGCGGGGTCCTGTGCGTGGTCCCGGCAGTAGAGGGCGTAGCTGTGGGCCGCGATGGCCTGGGCTTTCAGCGCCTCGTCCGGCCAGGTGATGGGCATTTCCGCCGCCACGGCCCCGATGAGGTAGTCCCGGCGGGGCACCGACACGACCGCGCCATCGCTCTGGTCGGCAATGAGGAAGGTCTCGCTGTCCCGGTCGGAGGGCGGCAGAGAGGCGGCATCGGGCGTTTCCGGTTCCGGGGCCGCGGCGGACGACGCTGGTGCCGAAGGCCCCAGCACGGTTTTGGCCAGCCGGTATCCGGCCAGCGGCAGCAGACTGCCCAGCACGAACAGCACGGCACAGAGCAGAAAAAAGGAACGTTTCATAGCAGCCCCTCCCGGACAGGCAGTTTCGTTTGGGCCAGTGTAGCAGGAACATGCGGAGAAAAAGCGCAGATTTCATCTTCTTCTTGAATTTATTTCACAAAAGCGCTATGATAGACATGTGCCATCAGCGCGGATGGCAGGGAAAGGTATAAGAAATTCGAAACAGAAAGGGGAATCTGCGCATGAACTATCAACATGCAGAAGTGGCAACGCTGGACCCGCAGACGATGCAGACACTCTGCGAAGAGTACATTGCCAACAACTACATCGACCCGGAGACCAGTGAGCGGCTGGGGGTCAAGCGCGGCCTGCGCAATCCGGATGGCACCGGTGTGCTGGCAGGCCTGACCAACGTCTGCGACGTCGTCGGCTACAAAAAGGACCAGGAGGGGCATGTCATCCCCATCCCCGGCAAGCTGATCTACCGCGGTGTCAACATCGAGGAGATCGTGGAAGAAGCCTACCGCAACGACCGCTTCGTCTTTGAGGAGGTCATCTGGCTGCTGCTGTTCGGCAGCCTGCCCACCCAGACCCAGCTGGACGATTTTTGTGCGCTGCTGGCCGAGCACCGTGCACTGCCCGATGGCTTCATGGACACCATGAACGCGCCTTCGCCCAACGTGATGAACAAGATGCAGCGCTGTGTGCTGGGCCTGTATTCCTACGATGAGCACGCCGAGGACCTGAGCCTGGAGAACATCCTGAACCAGAGCATCAACCTCATTGCAAGCATGCCCACCATGATGGTCAATGCCTACCAGATGAAGCGTCGCTATTACGATAAGCAGAGCATGTTCTTCCATCTGCCCAAGCCCGGCCAGAGCACGGCGGAGCACATCCTCAGCACCTACCGCCCGGACCAGAAGTTCACCCACGAGGAGGCCAAGCTGCTGGATATGTGCCTGCTGGTCCACGCGGACCACGGCGGCGGCAACTGCTCCACCTTCACCACTCGTGTGCTGTCCTCTTCGGGCACCGACACCTATTCGGCCATCGCGGCGGCCATCGGCGCACTGAAAGGCCCCAAGCACGGCGGTGCGAACCTGATGGTCAACCGCCAGCTGCAGGATATCCTGAAGCATGTCGAGCACCCCGACGATGACGACGAGGTCCGCGAGTATCTCCGCCGCATCCTCCGTAAGCAGGCGGGCGACGGCTCCGGCCTCATCTACGGCATGGGCCACGCGGTCTATACCATGAGCGACCCCCGCGAGGTCATCCTGAAGAACCGCGCCAGACACCTGGCCTACGAGAAAGGCTTTGAGGAAGAGTACAACATGCTGTGCAGCATCGAGCGGCTGGCCCCCGGCATCTTCGCTGAGGAAAAGGGCAGCACGAAGCCCGTCTGCGCCAACGTGGACCTGTTCAGCGGGCTGATCTACAACATGCTGGGCATCTCCGAGGACATCTACACCCCGCTGTTTGCCATTGCCCGTGTGCCGGGCTGGTGCGCCCACCGCGTGGAGGAGGTCGTCTTCGCCAACCGTATCATCCGGCCCGCCTACAAGTATCTGGGCGTGCGCCAGAAATATAAACCGATCGAGGAACGCTGATGAATCCATTACTCACACTTGTTTTTGTTGTAGGAACGGCACTGGCCCTTGGCCGGGGCCTGGATCTGGGCTTCTGGACCGACCTGGAAAGCGGCCTGTGCATCGCCGGTTCGGTCTGGCTGCGGTATGCTGCGCTGGGCATCGCGGTGCTGGTGAGCCTGTTTGCGGGCCGGAAGCTGGCCTGTGAGCCGAAAAATCTGCAGGGCCACTGCAAACCGTCCGGCATCGTCACGGCGATGGCAGGGGCATTCTTTACTGCCGCAGGATTTTTGCGCTTCGCCGTTGGAATGACTGGCGCAGGCTCGTTTGTTCGCGCGATACTGGAAATTCTGTGTGGCCAGTGGCTGGCCCGGCTGGCGAAGAGCTGGCTGCGGAAGGACTGGCAGCCGCCCGCAAAGAGCATGGCCTCCGGCATCTGGGGCACACTGGTATTCTACTGGTGTGTTCTGAGCCGTTTCATGGAGAACAGCTCCAGCTGGCACCGCGTTTCACCCACGGTGCAGGTCTGGGTGCTGCTGGGGATGCTCGTCTTTCTGTCCAGTCTGGTGCGGGCGCTCTGGCTGCCCGAAACGTCGGATGGGAAAGCCCTGTGCGCCTCCGGTCTAGCAGCCTTTGTCCTCGGATTCTGCTGGGAGCTGCCCCAGACCCTGACGCTGGCGATGCCCTCACAGTTCGTCCTCACGGCGCTGCCCTCCATCTTTTTTGGTCTGGGCATGGCCTGCCTTGGGACGCTGGGCGTGTTCTGCACCGTGCGCACCACAGGGCCTGCGGCCAGAAAGAAGTAAAGGCCAGCACTCTGTTGGCTGAATTGCTGAAAACCGGCCCAGATAAGGGACAAAAATCATACAAAAGCCAAAAAGTGAACAAACGAGTTGTTAATTTTTTAGCAGACACTTGAAACTTTTCGCGTTTTGGACTACAATAAAGATACCGTGAGATTATCCGATGAAAAGGGTAAGAACATTTAGGAGGTATTATTAACATGGCTGTTAGAGTTGCTATCAATGGTTTTGGTCGTATTGGCCGTCTGGCTTTCCGTCAGATGTTTGATGCTGAGGGTTACGAGGTCGTCGCAATCAACGACCTGACCAGCCCCAAGATGCTGGCTCACCTGCTGAAGTACGACACTGCTCAGGGTTCCTTCTGCGGCAAGATCGGCGAAGGCAAGCACACTGTCGAGGCTACCGAGGATTCCATCATCGTCGACGGCAAGGAGATCAAGATCTATGCTGTTAAGGACGCAAAGGATGCTCCTTGGGGCGAGCTGAACGTTGATGTCGTTCTGGAGTGCACCGGCTTCTACACCAGCAAGGAGAAGAGCATGGCTCACATCCAGGCTGGCGCAAAGAAGGTCGTCATCTCTGCTCCCGCAGGCAACGATCTGAAGACCATCGTCTACTCCGTCAACGAGAAGACCCTGACCGCTGAGGATCAGGTCATCTCCGCTGCTTCCTGCACCACCAACTGCCTGGCTCCCATGGCCGACACCCTGAACAAGACCTATCCCATCGTCTCCGGCATCATGACCACCGTTCATGCTTACACCGGCGACCAGATGATCCTGGATGGCCCGCAGCGCAAGGGCGACCTGCGCCGCGCTCGTGCCGGTGCCCAGAACATCGTCCCTAACTCCACCGGCGCTGCCAAGGCCATCGGCCTGGTCATCCCCGAGCTGAACGGCAAGCTGATCGGCTCTGCTCAGCGTGTGCCTGTTCCCACCGGCTCTACCACTATCCTGGTTGCTGTCGTCAAGGGCAAGGACGTCACCAAGGAGTCCATCAACGCTGCAATGAAGGCTGCTTCTTCTGAGTCCTTCGGTTACAACGAGGATCAGATCGTCTCTTCTGACGTCATCGGCATGCGTTACGGCTCTCTGTTCGATGCTACCCAGACCATGGTCGCTAAGATCGACGACGACACCTATCAGGTTCAGGTCGTGTCTTGGTACGACAACGAGAACTCCTACACCTCTCAGATGGTCCGTACCATTAAGTACTTCGCTGAGAACTGCTAATCACAGCTCTACGCTCAAAAGTGCTTGAGATGCCGTGCTGAATGACAACTAGTATTGGCTTTGCTGATGCGAACATGCTGTGATTGGTACGACAACAGGATAACGAGTTCAACACCCTTCCTTTTGCGGGTTTCCGTGAGAGGAAGGGTGTTTTTTGTTGTGTTGTTGAGAGAAGCAAGAGATGGATTTTTGTTTGATTGTGAGTGCAGACACTTGGCAAAAGGGTCAATTCGTAACTATCGAGCAGAAACGAAGTTTTTGATGGAGTTTTTGGAGTTGAAACAAATAACAGAAGTTGAAGATGTATGGGGCCACAACCAATATTGCCTCCGCCGCTTTTATTGCTCATCATGCTGTACATCATATAATGGTCAAACCAATCGTGGTCACATTTGCGGCTCATAATAGCTCATCCTGCGTCTTGAAGTATGTTTACTTTTGCATTTTAGGTTTGCTGTATCTGAAGTCTACCAAACAATGTGCCCAATAAAGTGGATTTACAAGTACACTTTTAAAAATATAGGACTTTCTGACCGTTGTTGCGCAAGTTTATGAAAGACCGAACTGTCGTAGGCAAAAAGTCTCCGGTAAGGCCTCCGGTAGCGGGGCACACCTCTCACTCAGTCAGCCCCAACAGATAATCGGTCGACATCTGATAGAATTGGGCAAGTTGGATCAGATGGGGGATTTCGGGACATTTATCGTGCTCCCATGCGTAGACTGCCCGGCGGGTCACTCCCATAGTTCGTGCAAGATCGGTCTGGGTATAGCCGTGCGTCAGGCGCAGGTACTGCAGGCGTTCTGATATAATGGTCATGGCGTTCTCCTTTATAAATAATGGGCGTCCTCTCACAGCCCAGCGAATCTCTGTCTTTACGAGTGCACTTTTAAAACCGGCACTACTCTCACTCGTGCCCTCGCTCTCTGTCTTGCGATGATTTAGTCGGCCTTCACGAACAGCTCCATGCAGTCTGCGCAGATGACCCGCACTTCCTTGGTGCTCCGGATGATGGTACCGCACTTGGGACATACCCACCGCCGGGTGCTGCTCTTGGCTTTGAGAGGTCTCGGTGCTCCAGTCTGACTGCTGCCGGGTGCCTTGCTGCCTGCTCCGGTGCCTGCCATATCCGACCATGCCAGCCGCTCACCCATCTGGATGTCCTGCCAGCCTTGGAAGATGATGAAGTCCAGCAGCTCTTCGGACGGACTTGTGATGGTCCAGCCATACTTTTCGTGGTGGTCGACGGTCAGCCCGTGTGTCTCTGCCTGCTCCTTAAAGCGCCGGTTATGATAGACCCCGTTGTTGCTGGTGTCCTTGATGCTGGTCTCCATGCAGTACTCGTGCACCATCTCATGCAGCAGAGTAGAAGCGGTCTCCTCGATGGGACGGTCAAGGGTAGCCGACGAAATATTGATCTCGTACTTGTTCTCGCCGCCTGCCTGCCAGACCTTGGAACAGGTGATATGACCATAGGCGGACGGGGTCTTTTTCAGGCTGATGATGGGCTCAGGCAGCTTGCCTGCAAAGTAGTGCTTGTTGAGCTCGCGGAACATCTTTTCCAGCTGACCAGCAGCGCGGGAGGTTTTGACAGTCTGTTTCATGATTTTTCGAACCTTTCTCTCTTGATAAAAAAGGCCGGGACAGGTATAATATTGGTGTAGCCCGCCCCGGCGGGTGTGTTGGGCTCTGTACAGCGCAAACTTTGGTCAGGGAGCGCTGTATGGGGCTTTTCTTTTCAGGTGATGCTCAGGCGGGTGCCGGTGACCGTTTTGCTGTACTGGTCATACAGGTCAGGAGCTACGGCCTTGATGGCTTTGCTGTCCAGTCGGGTGCTGGAGAAATCGGACAGGCGGACTTTGTGGCAGCCTACTTCCAGATAGTTGGTGGAGCGCTCTGCAAGGGCTTCGCGGATCTGGATCTTCAGCTGTTCCTGTTCAGCCTGTGCGGCCTCGATCAGTTGGGCGGCCTCCTTGTACTGCTCGACAAGGGTCAGTAAAATGTTGATGCTCATGTGTGTACCTCTTTTCAAATCGTTGGTGAATGGTCGGATGTGAGAACCGGTGTTCCCGATGGCATGAGTATGCCAGTTAACTGGATGTGTGTCTATTGATATAATCGACAGCGTTAACTGGTTTCATCCAAGAGAAATTGTACGAAATGCCAATTAACTGGCACCTTGAAAATTTACTATAATAGGTGTATTTATGGCAACAAAAGAAGCACACAGCAAAGCAAACATAGAATATAATCGGCGACAGGATAACATCATGATTCGACCTTCCAAGGAGATGGGCGCAATAATCCGCCAGTCTGCTGCAGCCGAAAACATGAGTGTGCAGAGGTATGTTTTGCAGACCCTCTACGCAAGAACCGGCGCAACAGGGGGCGGGGTGGTTAAAAATCCGGAGACGGGCTCCCTTTCCTTAGAACGGAGGAGTTGTCTTATCTCCCCAGACCGGGAAAAAATCTTGCGGGACATTCTGCGGGATATCGTGCTGAACACAGCTCCAGGTGAACGAAATGCGCTTTCAGACCTGCTGGTGCAGATTATAAATGAGAGCATAGAGCAAAATGCGGACAGCGTTTATCAGACGGTGACGGATTCGTTGCTGTAAAATCAGCCTCTGTCTTTCACAGAAATGTGATCGGCGGGGGCCTTTTTAGCACAAAAAATAACCTGACCTATGCAAAAGAACACAAACCAGGTGGTGCGCTGCATTAATGGTTAATTATACCTATATATAATAGGAAAATCGGGGGAGAGAGTAAAAATTATATAGTGTAATGCGATACGTCTAGTCTGAACCCATGACCAATGCAATGGTATGAACCATTTTTTTAGTGCGAAGGGATGCACTATTTAGCGGCTATCATCACATTGAAACTGCTATCTCACCTGACCGTGCTATCCAGCGCTATAGACAACTATATGACCACACATTTTTCTGCCAGTGATTTCATCTGGGATTTTCAGGCGAAACTGGGCAATGTGTGGAAAAGATTAGGTTGAGTCGAAATTTTTTCTAAAACATAGATAGATACAATTCCTCGGATTTCTATTGATTCCCAGATGTAGCCATGATAGAATAATAAGAGAATTCAGACGGCCACGTGGAAGAACTGCTATCCTCCGTTTTGGGATGGGAGATACGCCTTGATTGCGGGTAAGGAGGTGAATCATGTGATCTTGTGTCTGTTTGCGAACAATAATATGATAAATCATGCGGAAAACCAAATGATAGACCACAATGAAAAGCCCACTGCTGTTTACCTTGCTGGCGTGATGCGCAAAGGTGAAAATGAAGTGGGCTTGTTAGGGTTTTGCAAAAGTGTAAAATTCTGGATTTTGACAGTGCTGTGTATGCGGAGTCTGAGCTGCAGTGTGATGTTTTGGTTCTCGTTGCGGCCACATTGCATTTAAAATGACCTTGGGCGAAACCGTCGTCCGAGGGCTTTTGTCTACTTGGAAATCAGGAGATAAACGGTCTGTACGTCTTGGAAAAAGAGGAACGGCTATCTAAAAGGAAGGTGCTTGCGGGAACGGTGTGAGCTAAAGGGATTACTTAAAAACGACTAACAATAAGAAACGTATAGACAAGGATTTATGTGAGGAAAAATGGCTACGAATACGACTGGAATTGAGAAGAAAGTTGAAATTGACCGAAAAGAGAATCTGCACGACCATCGGCTGTACTGGTTCATCCGTCGTGCGCAGGATATTGTTTTGTCGTCGGTGGCGCTGGTAGTGCTGTCACCTGTTATGTTGATTACGGCGATTGCCATCGTGATAGATGATCCGTCTGCTGGCCCGATTTTTTCGCAGGAACGCATTGGACGCGACGGAAAGCCCTTCAAGTTCTATAAGTTCCGCTCCATGTGCCCCAATGCAGAGGAAAAACTGGACGACCTGCTGGACCAGAACGAGATGGATGGTCCCGTGTTCAAGATTAAGGACGACCCGCGCATTACCCGTGTGGGTAAATTTATCCGCAAGACTAGCATTGATGAACTGCCGCAGCTGTGGAATATTCTGAAGGGTGATATGAGCATCGTTGGCCCCCGCCCGGCACTTCCCCGCGAGGTGGAGCAGTACGGCGACTACGAAAAGCAGCGCCTGTATGTGACCCCCGGCCTGAGCTGCTACTGGCAGATTGCCCCGCACCGCAATGAGCTCACCTTTGAAGAGTGGATGGATCTGGACGTGAAATATGTCAAGGAGCGCAGCTTCTGGGTGGATTGGAAGATTATTTTTAAAACGTTCAAGGTGTGCCTGCTGGGGCATGGGGAGTAAGAAAACTTGCTGAAGTTGCTTGAAGACTGATTATAAACTTGAAAGGAATACAATTTATGGATATCAAGAAAGAATATGAGCGCTGGCTGGCAAATGCCACCGCCGATGCCGATGTCGTGGCAGAGCTGAAAACACTGAATGATGCAAAAATTGAGGACGCATTCTATCGTGACCTTGCCTTTGGTACGGGCGGTCTGCGTGGTGTCATTGGTGCAGGCACCAACCGGATGAACATCTATACTGTGGCAAAGGCTTCTCAGGGTCTGGCCGACTATCTGAAGAAGAACTATGCCGAGCCGTCTGTGGCCATTGGTTATGACAGCCGCATCAAGAGCGATGTGTTCGCAAAAGTCGCCGCCGGGGTATTTGCAGCCAATGGCGTCAAGGTGAATATCTGGCCTGTCCTGATGCCGGTTCCTACCGTGTCCTTTGCGACTCGCTATCTGCACACTTCTGCCGGTGTCATGGTGACGGCTTCCCACAATCCCAGCAAGTATAACGGCTATAAGGTCTATGGTGCGGACGGTTGCCAGATCACCACCGAGGCCGCAGCGGAGATCCTTGCCGAGATTGAGAAACTGGATATCTTTGCGGACGTCAAGACCAGCGATTTTGAAGCAGGTGTGGCAAACGGCAGTATTCAGTATATCCCGGATGAGGTCTACACCGTTTTTGTCGAGCAGGTCAAGAGCCAGTCTGTTCTGTTTGGCGAAAAGGTCAATAAGAATGTTGCCATTGTGTACAGCCCGCTGAACGGCACCGGTCTGAAGCCTGTGACCCGCACCCTGAAGGAGATGGGCTACACCAACATCACCGTGGTCAAGGAGCAGGAGCAACCGGATGGAAACTTCCCGACCTGCCCGTACCCCAACCCGGAGATCAAGGAAGCCATGGCGTTGGGCATGGAGTATGCCAAGAAGTGCAACGCTGACCTGCTGCTGGCGACCGACCCCGACTGTGACCGTGTGGGTATCGCTGTCAAAAACAAGGCAGGAGAGTATGAGCTGCTGACCGGCAACCAGACCGGTATGCTGCTGCTCGACTACATTTGCAGCCAGCGCGTAAAGCACGGCAAGATGCCTGCAGACCCGGTCATGGTCAAGACAATCGTCACCATGGACATGGGCGAACAGATCGCTACCCATTACGGCCTGCGCACCATCAATGTGCTGACTGGCTTCAAGTTCATCGGCGAGCAGATTGGCAAGCTGGAAAAGCATGGCAAGGCAGATAGCTATGTGTTCGGCTTTGAGGAAAGCTATGGCTACCTGACCGGCTCTTACGTCCGCGATAAGGATGGTGTGGACGGAGCCTACATGATCTGCGAGATGTTCAGTTACTATGCGACCAAGGGCATCAGTCTGCTGGACAAGCTGGACGAGCTGTACAAGACCTACGGCTACTGCCTGAACACCCTGCACAGCTATGAGTTCGACGGCAGCGCCGGTTTTACCAAGATGCAGAGCATCATGCAGGCATTCCGGAGCGGCATCAAGGAGTTCGGCGGCAGGAAGGTCGTCAAGCTGCTGGACTACGCGCCGGGTCTGGACGGCCTGCCCAAGTCCGACGTGCTCAAGTTCCTGCTGGAAGACAACTGCTCCATCGTGGTGCGCCCCTCCGGCACCGAGCCGAAGCTCAAGACCTATATTTCCGTCAGTGCGGAAAACAAGGAAGCTGCCGAAGCTGTGGAGGCAGAGATTCGGAAGAGTGCAGAAGAATTCTTGAAGTAAAGATAGAGGAGAAAAATTATGAACGTTATTTTACTTTCTGGTGGTTCTGGTAAGCGTCTTTGGCCCCTTTCCAATGATGTGCGCAGCAAGCAGTTTATCAAGCTGTTTAAGAACAATGATGAATACGAATCTATGGTGCAGCGTGTCTATCGCCAGATCACCACGGTAGATGCAGATGCCAAGATTACCATTGCGACCAGCAAATCGCAGGCAAGTGCTATCAAGAATCAGCTGGGCGAAAAGGCATCTATCTGTGTAGAGCCCTGCCGCCGTGATACCTTCCCGGCTATCGCACTGGCTGCTGCCTATCTGCACGATGAAATGGGCGTGGCAGAGAATGAAGCTGTTGTTGTCTGCCCGGTCGACCCCTATGTGGATAACACCTATTACGAAGCAGTCAAGACTCTGCAGGAGCTGGCAGAGCAGGGCGGAGCAAACCTGACTCTAATGGGCATCGAGCCGACCTATCCCAGCGAGAAGTACGGTTACATTATCCCCGAAAGTGGCGAAATTGTCAGCAAGGTTAAAGAATTCAAGGAAAAGCCGGATGTGGAAACTGCCAAGAAGTATCTGGCACAGAGCGCATTGTGGAATGCAGGCATCTTTGCATTTAAACTTGGCTATCTGCTGGACAAGGCTCATAGCATGATCGACTTCGAAGACTACCGTGACCTGTTCAATAAGTACGATACGTTGACTAAAATCAGCTTTGACTATGCTGTGGTTGAGAAAGAGTCCAGCATTCAGGTTCTGCGTTACAGTGGCGACTGGAAAGATGTCGGTACTTGGAACATGATGGCCGAAGTCATGGCAGATAAGACAAAGGGCAAGGCCATTCTGGATGAAACCTGTGAGAACACCAATGTGGTGAATGAGTTGAATATCCCCATCCTCTGCATGGGTTGCAAGAACATGATCATTGCAGCCAGTGGCGACGGTATTCTGATCTCTGATAAGGAGCGCAGCGGTTATATGAAACCCTATGTAGAGAAAATCGAGACAGAAGCAAAGTATGCCGAGAAGTCCTGGGGTACTTATACAGTTATTGATGTGCAGCCCGGCTCTATGACAGTTAAGATTTCCATGAGAGCGGGTGAGCACATGACTTACCACATGCATAACTACCGTGAGGAAGTCTGGACTGTCGTTTCTGGTAAGGGCAAGGCAGTCGTAGACGGCATGGAGCAGGTGCTGCGTACAGGCGATGTGATCACCATTGCGGCAGGCTGCAAGCACACGGTTGAGGCTATCACTGCATTGGACATGATCGAAGTTCAGCTTGGTGATGAAATTAGCGTTGCTGATAAGATCAAATTCCCCATGGTGTAAGAACTAAGGGGTGATGGCTATGGAAATCATGAAATTGATTCCGACTGGAAAGGACTATCTGTGGGGCGGCACTCGACTCCGGGAAGAATACGGAAAGCAAATCGATTTGACCCCGTTGGCGGAGACATGGGAATGCTCTGTACATCCAGATGGCCCCAGTTATGTGGCGAATGGAATCTATAAGGGACAAACGCTGGCAGAGGTGCTGAGTGCTCACCCAGAATATCTTGGTACAAAGGTAGAAAACGGAGAACTGCCTGTATTGGTGAAATTTATCGATGCAAAGAAAGATTTGTCTGTTCAGGTTCATCCCGATGATGCATATGCACGAGAGCATGAAGATGACAATGGTAAGACCGAGATGTGGTACGTCGTGGATGCTGACGAAGGTGCACACTTGATTTATGGCTTTCAACACAAGGTGACCGAGGAAATTCTTCGGAAAGCTGTTGAAACTGGAACATTGGATAAGCATCTGCAAAAAGTTGAAGTTCACAAGGGCGATACTTATTTTGTCCCGGCGGGGACCGTACACGGCATTGGAAAAGGTATTCTGGTGGCTGAAATTCAGGAAAGCTCTAATGTGACCTACCGTGTCTATGACTATGACCGTGTGGATAAGAACGGTAAAAAGCGTGAGTTGCACTTTGATAAGGCTGTTCAGGTTATGAATATGAATGTCGAGTCAGATGTGAGCCAGAAACCAAGAATTGTGAAGTACTACTCTGGTTGCTCTCGTGAACTGCTCTGCCGCTGCAAATATTTTGAAACAGAGCGAATTCAGGTCACGAAGGGCTTTGCCTTTTCTGTAATGGATACCTCTTTTCAGGTGCTGATGTGCCTGAATGGATATGGAGAAGTGCAGACGATGGATGCAGAGCAGAAGCCAACGCTATTCAGTAAAGGCGAAACGCTGTTTTTACCAGCAGGACTGGGCAGATGTTTAGTCGTTGGAGATGCAGAATTGATTAAAGTTCGGTGCTAAATCAGTCGGTGGTGAGGATGATTAAATGGCAAGAATGAAATTTATGAATACAGAGATTGATAATCTGACAATGCAGGAAACATTGCAGGCTATTGATCGACTGATTCAAGAGGATAAAAGTGCATATGTGGTAACTCCCAATGTGGATCATATTGTACAGCTTGAAACAAGTAAAGAATTACAGGCGGTTTATGAAAATGCGTCATTGATTCTGACGGATGGTAAACCACTGTTGTGGATCGCTAAATGGTATGGAACACCGATTAAAGAGAAAATTTCAGGATCGGATTTGTTTCCACTCTTGTGTGATATGGCTGCGAAAAAAGGATATAAGATGTTCTTTTTAGGTGCTGCTGAAGGCGTAGCAGCCAAAGCAGCCGAAAATCTTATGAATAGATTTAAGGGCTTGCAGGTTGTCGGTACATATTCTCCGCCATTCGGTTTTGATAAGAACCCTGTGGAAATGGATAAAATTAAATCCATGATAAAAGAGGCTAATCCGCACATTTTGATTGTTGGATTAGGATGTCCGAAACAGGAAAAGTTTATGTACCATCATTGTGCAGAGCTTGGAGTTCCTATTTCTTTTGGGCTAGGGGCTAGTTTCGATTTTGAAGCTGGAAATATTAAGAGGGCTCCACGCTGGATGGCAAATCATGGGTTGGAGTGGCTATTTAGGATTACGCAAGATCCAAAGCGCATGGCGAAGCGCTACTTAGTGGATGATCGAAAGATTATTGGTTTGGCGGTTAAATATAAAAGATAAGAGACAACAGAATGAAATCATTAGGTGAACAGAATATTTTGATGATAACAAGGACGATGGGCCTTGGCGGTACGGAAAATGTTGTTCTACAACTGTGCGAGATACTCTCAGAAAAAGTAAATAAGATTGTTGTGTGTTCTTTAGGTGGTGTCCACGAAAAAAAGCTGCAAGAAATGGGAATTAAGCATTATATGATTCCAGATATTGCAAGCAAAAATCCGATGGATATGTTGAAAAGCTGTCGACTGATTAAAAGTATCATAAATAAAGAAAAAATTACAATTGTTCATTCACATCACCGAATGGCTGCATTTTATGCAGAACTTGCTGCACCAAAAGAAGTTGTGAAAGTGGCAAATGCGCACAATACATTTGTCGATAAAAAGAAGTTGACTCAACTAGCGTATCGAGATACAAAAGTTGTTGCTGTAGGAGAAATTGTCAAGAAAAATCTGATAGAATATTTTGAAATTCCGAAAGAGCAGGTTTGTGTTATCCATAATGCAGTTAAGCCTTTTGAAGGCAACATAGTACCGATTGAAGCACTATATCAAGAACGCCAAAAAGGAAATATGCTGATTGGAAATATTGGAAGGCTGGCTGAACAAAAGGGCATAAACTATTTTATTGAGGCGGCTGAAATTACAGCAAAAGCGCACCCGAAAACACGGTTTATCATTGTGGGTGATGGTGAAGAGAGAGAACAACTTCATGCGCAAGTAAAGTCTAGAGGCTTGCAGGATAAGGTTCTGTTTTTGGGATATCGAAATGATATTCAAAATGTAATGAGTCAGTTGGATTTTGTTGTTCTGAGTTCGCTTTGGGAGGGGCTTCCGCTTACACCGATTGAAGCATACTCTGTTGGAAAGACAGTGATTGGTACAGCTGTAGATGGAACAGTGGAAATTATTCGGGATAACATAGACGGACGTTTGGTTGAACCGCGCAATTGTATTCAAATGGCAAAAATAATGAACTGGTTGATTGAAAATCCAGTAGTTCGGAGAAAATTAGAAGCAAAGGCAAAGGAACGGTATCAGACGGAGTTTTCGTTTGATAAACTTGCGCGTCGATATATTGATTTTTATGAGGAATTATAAGATGAGTGACGGACAATATCGGACAGAAAATAGTGATGCTAAATCTAAGCCATTGAATATTTTGTTTTTCCATAATACACTGCCAGAATATAGAATTGGATGGTTTGAAAATTTGGATAAAAGGGCAAATATCGAATTTATTTTTACAAATGAAAAACAAAATGAAAAGGATTACGGTTTTAAAATTGACTATGAAAAAGTGAAAGAACTGAAGTGTACATTTTTGTCTAAAGGTAAGCAAGGTTTTCAAGAACTTCAACGTCTTATGGTAGATGTTGAAAAATATGATTTCGTAGAGCTGCCACCAATTGATTCCATTAGGGAAGTAATATACAGTACTTACATTATATATAAGTGTAAGCAAAAGAAAATTAAAATTGGATACTTTTGGGAAAAATGGGATGCGCCACTTGAAAAGCAACCATTAGTGCGTAGAATTAAAAATGCCATACTGCGTATTTTTCCGGGAATGTTATATAAGCAAGCAGATGTAATATTTTCGACGGGAACAAAGAATAAAGCATACTTTATCTCGAACGGCGTAAGTGAAAGCAAAATTGCATGGATTCCAGATGTGAGTGAAACACCTAAATGCAAATACATAAATCTTCGCGAAAAATATCAAATCCCAGCTGAAAGAAAAATTATACTATACTTGGGCCGAATGATACCGCAGAAAGGAGTCAAAAGCTTAATAGAGGCATATGCTTCGCTTGATTTTGAGGAAAAGAATAATAGCCATTTATTGATAGCAGGTGATGGCGAGGATTTAGAAAACTGCAAAGTTTTGTCAAACAAATTGAAAATTGACAACATTAATTTTGTGGGTAGTGTAAATCCATCTGTTCGAGGCAATTACTTTTCTCAGTGCGATATCTTTGTTTACCCAGTTACTTACTATAGAGGCAGGGTTGATGTTTGGGGGTTGACAGTTAATGAAGCAATTCAACATGGAAAAATAGTGATTGCTACAGATGCAGTTGGAAGTGCATATGAATTGATTGAAAATGGCGTAAATGGGTACAGAGTTGAGCCGGGAAACAGTCGAGTATTGTGTGATGCCATAAAGAAAGCCGCGATGCTTGTTGGAACAGAGTGCGCAAGGAAAAAGGATAATATGCTGATGCGCTACTATTGTTTTGAAAACATGGCAGAAACCTACATTAACTGCGTTGTGAAGGTTTGCAAGAGGAGAGACGAATGGCAGAACTAATAAGCATATATCTTTATTTAATTATAATTGCATCCATGACCTATGTTTCAAAGTATGCATTTCATAGCAGAAAAAAACATCTTAGGCAAATTGGAAAGCTTACAATGGCCGTTTGCCCAGCGTTAGTTGCCGCGTTTAGAGGAACGACAGGCACTGATACAGGAATGTATGTGAATTCATACTACCATTTGCAGGAAGTTGCAAGTGAACGGTCAAATGGATTTGAAGTTGGCTATGGATTTCTAATTGAGGTATTTAATTACCTTGGTGCTCCACATGAGGCTTTTCTTTTTTTTATGAGCTTTATCACAATTTTGTTTTTTTTAATGTTTATAGAAAAAGAGAAGGACTATATAGATGTCCGCTTTTCGTGCTTTTTGTTCTTTATTAATTTGTATATGTTTTCCCTGAATGCTATGAGGCAATGTGTTGCTATAACAATGGGATTGTATGCATACTCTTTATATAGGGAAAAAAAGTATGTCCGATATGTTGCAATTACACTTTTGGCATCTACAATTCATATGACGGGACTAATGGGATTGGCTGTTGCAGTGTGTGATGTTTTTTTTAAAGGAAAGCATTATAAAGGATTGACGTTTATCTCGGTTCTTTTAGGTGGGATTCTAATATTTAATAGATCCGCCCTTGTAGATATAATGACAAATCTTACAAATGCTGATTATGCCGCTTATATTGCTGCTGATTTTGGAGCAACAGGAAGCATTGTTAGTTTTGCTGCTAAAAATATTATACCGTTATTTTTCTTGACAGTTACATTTTTAAGTATACAAAAAACGGACGTTCGAAGAATATGTTATGTACTAACATATGCGGGCTATGTTTTAACAATGCTGTGTCTGATAACGGGAACACAGGCGGACAGAATAGGATACAATTTTCAAACACTAAATATCTTAACGTTGTCGCATGCGTTGGTTTCAAAAACATGGTTCTATTGTGGAAAGAGAAAAATTGTTCTTGAAAAGCAAAGCAAGAAAGTCATTTTATATGTTTTTTTCTTTCTGTTGTATTCATTCAATTGGTTTTATAAGAGATTTGGAGGACTGGTGCCGTATGCACCATTTGTTTAGTTTATGGTAAATAAATACAAAGTCAGTGTTGTTGTTCCTATTTTCAACGGAGAGGAGTATCTACGCCAGTGTATTGATTCGATAGTAGGACAAACTATATTTGATCAACTGGAAGTTATACTGATTAATGATGGTTCAACAGATGATACACCGTTGATATGTGATAATTACGCAAGAGAACATTCCAATATATATGTGGTTCACCAACAGAATCAAGGCCTTGTAGCATCAAGAAAAAAAGGCGCGAATATAGCAAAAAGCAAATACATTACCTATGTTGATGCTGATGACTGGATTGACGAAACATACGTAGAGTCGTTGCTGTTTGCCATGGAATCACAGGAGTGCGAACTGGTGATATCAGATGTGAGATATGAATTTGAAACACACGGAGAAAATTATACGTTCGCAGTTGAACCGGGATATTATAGTAGTGAGCAACTGAGTGATTTTACTAGCAAATATGTGTATTCAGGAAAGTTTTTTTCCTTTGGAAGTCCTGTGTGTGTGTGGGGGAAACTCTTTGACTTGGAAAAATATCGACCGTTCCAAGAAAGGGTTCCAGAGATACTGAAAATCGGTGAAGATGTTGCAGTGACAATACCGTATATAGCAAGCCTGAAAAAGGGAGTAGTTCAGTTAAAAAATGTATACTATCATTACCGGCAATCTGATAATTCTATGGTGCACAACGCTGCAAACTTCAATAGAAAGCATGAGACTGATGAACTTTACCGCTGCTTGAATGATTCATTAACCGACCGTTATTTGATGAAGCGTCTTTGCTATTATAAAGCGTCAATGATGATAGGTTTAATGAGAAACGACTGCAATCTACAAGACGATTTTAGAGGAAAGTGCTTAGCAATAAAGACTATTGTAGAAAATGAAGAAAACAAAAGAATCATAAAAGATTTGTCGTTTAATACAATGAGTTTGAAGTATAAAATATTCTTTAAGCTATTTAAGATGAACTTGTGGTTTCCGCTGGCATTTATTATTATCATGGGTAAATAGTATATACGGTAAGGAGAATTCTAATGATTCCTAAAATTATACATTATTGTTGGTTAAGTAATGATCTGGTTCCAATAGAATTAGAAAATTGCATGGAAACATGGAAGGAAAAACTGGATGGGTATCAGTTCATTAAATGGGATTTTGATCGATTCGATAAAGGAAGCTCTGTGTGGGTAAAAGAAGCCTTTGATAATAAGAAGTATGCATTTGCGGCTGATTATATTAGATTGTATGCATTATACACCTACGGCGGAATTTACTTGGATATGGATATTGAGGTGCTAAAGAGTTTTGATGATTTAATCGACCGGCGTTACTTTATGGCCTATGAAAAACCGGACTCATCGGATATAGAGGCTGCGTGCATGGGTTTTGAACCGCATGACATATATTTGGCGAAATGCCTTGAATATTATGATGATAGACATTTCGTCAAAGACAGTGGAGAATTTGATACACTTCCGCTTCCTAGGGTTATGAAAAAAATTGCTATAGAAAATGGCATTCAATTAGAGTGTTTTGACTGGCAAACATTTACATGCAAATCCTTTGATACCGGTATTGAATACCCCGTGGAACATAGTTATACAATCCATCATTTTGCGGGGTCGTGGCTTGATGAGGAGTTGCAAAGTGAAATTGTGTTGCGCCGGAGCTTTAGTGAAAAATATGGCAAGTATGGTGATCTATTATTTAAAATGTATAAATACGGACTGCATCCATGGAAAATCATCTCGCTTATTAGAATGAAGACAAAAACAGAAAAAGACTGATAATACAAAGTAGTGAAAGGAGATCATTGGTAGATGATGATTGGAATAGATATGACATTTATTAGGAAAAACGAAATTAATAAAGGCTTTTTTTCGGAAGGAATATCGATATACTGTGAACAAATTCTTAGAGGATTCGAAAAGATTGGAAAATCCAAACAATTCGTTTTGCTGGTATTTAAAGATCAAGAGGAAACTATTAGACAGATATTCCCGGATTATTCAATTCGAGTGATTGAATCATCTTTTATACAATTTGCAAGAAAAATTTTCGGGAAGAACCTCTTGGTCGATACAGAACACAGATATCTGAAAAAAAATGCGTTTGCAGAGCAAGTAATGGATTTGGATGCCATATGGTTTCCATTTGCAATAGATAAGACATTTTGTAAGTGTTCAGTACCTACAATATGCACAATTCATGACCTAATCTTGTATCAAAATGGTAACAAAAAGGTAAAACAAGCTTACAGAAAAGGGTTGATAAAATATTCTAATCGAATAGTGACCATATCAAATAGTGTAAAGGCGGAGATAAGTAAAACTTTTAATTACACCAAAGCTATTGATGTTGTCCCAAATGCTGTTGACTATGTATATAGCAGTCAAATCCGTATTGTTAAAGAAATAGAAGGACATGCTTTCATTTTGGATGTTAATGCTTTTACTGAAAGAAAGAACACGCTAACTCTGCTAAAAGCATACAAAATAGTAGAAAAATCTATCAATGAGAATTTAGTGCTTTGTGGAGGCTACAAAGATGACTACTACTATGATGAGATTCAAGAATTTATAAGAAATAATAATTTGGGTAAACGAGTTTACGTGTATTTTAATTTGGACGAAGCAGCTAAGAACTATTTATTTTCCACGGCACGATTGTTTGTTATGCCCTCTGTTGCAGAAGGGTTTGGCAGAACTCCTATTGAAGCAGCTATGCGGAAGATACCTGTAGTGTGCTCTGATATTCCTGTTTTAAGAGAAGTCATGTTGGGAAAAGCAATATACTATAAGCCGCCAGAAGATGAAAACGAGTTGGCCAACGCAATACTTACTGCATTGGAAACCCATAGAACCGATGGGGAATTAGAGGAAATATCGAAAGATTTGCAGAAGTATTACAGTACGGAAAAGTGTGCTAAAAAATATACTGAGATTTTTGAGCAAATCTGCGTAGGAGAATGTAATTAACATGAATAAAAAATTGCTGGTTAATTATATTTATGATTTTTCATATCAGATATTCGTGATAATCACACCATTAATCACTGCACCGTATATTTCGCGCGTCTTACAGCCGGAAGGAGTGGGCGTGTATAGCTACACATCTTCAATTGCATCAGTGTTTGCTTTGTTTGCCGCATTAGGAGTAAACATGTATGGGCAGAGAGAAATCGCGTATGTTAGAGAGGATATATTTCAAAGGAGCAAAACCTTTTGGGAATTGCTAATTGCGAGAGGAATAGCAACCCTTGTTGTTACGATAATATATATTTGCTTTTGCTTTTTTTATAAACAGTATTTAGTTTTGTTTTTGCTGCAATCGCTTAATATCCTTGCAACGATGTTTGATATATCATGGTATTTTAAGGGAGTTGAGAATTTCAAAATCATAGCACAGAGAAATTTTGCGATAAAAGTGGTTTCCGTTATTATGATTTTTCTTCTGATAAGGAAATCTACGGATTTAGCACTATATGTCTTTATTGTTTCATTTACCGTCTTGCTTAGTTATGTGTTCTTTTTCTTTCATCTTGATAAAGAAATAATAAGGATTTCGTTTGCGCAATTAGAACCTTGGAAGCATATTAAAGGTATGCTGGAATTTTTTTTGCCTGCAATTGCGGTACAGATATATTCGCAGGTGGACAAAATTATGTTGGGTGCAATAGCGCAAAATACTATAGAAAACGGGTATTATGAACAAGCACGAAAAATTGTCAACATCGTGAGTACAGCTGTCACATCTATTAATACTGTTATGTATCCGAAAATTTCGGTTTTGTTTGCGGAAAAAAGAACGCTGGATATTCGAAAATACTTGGGTATGACATTTAGACTAATTACAATGATGCTGGTTCCAGCTTTCATTGGATTGTGGTTTGTTGCTGACAATTTTGTCGACTGGTTTTTTGGACCGGGATATGAACCAACGTCAATTCTTATTAAGCTGTCAGGCATCTTGCTTGTTTTCATGGGGATTGGTAATTTTTCGGGAATGCTATACCTGAATCCAACAGGAAATCAGAACAAAGGAACAGTCATTTACATCATATCGGCTGTTATCAATGTGATTTTAAATGTTTTCTTGATTGAGAAATTCCAGTCCGTGGGTGCAATAGTCGCATCAATTATTGCTGAAGCATTTTCGGGAATTACGCAGTTTTATTTGTTGCAAAAAAGTGCATATAAATTTAATTGTATTTCTGGCTTTTGGCGATATGTATTGTCTGGATTGGTGATGGCCTTGGCACTGACAATCTGCCAAAAAATAAGTCCGCTCATAGGTGCACCGCAGACGATATTGGAAATTGTTGTTGCGGGAACAGCGTATGTGTTAATATTATATACCGTCAAAGATGAAATGGTGTGCATGGCATTTAAAAAAATTTTTAATGTGAAATTATAATTCTTTATTGCAAAAGTGGTTGTGCACAGAACGTTTTGACATCGTTCATGGATTCATTTTTCAAAAGCTGTGTACCCATCCGGGTCATTGCTGAACCGAAATGCTTTCTTCGTTATTCATCAAAAGAAGGATTTGACGTGTTACGGTAGAGCCAATGCTAGGAAACTGCCTTGTCGTAGGTGCAGCTTCTGGCGCACCCCCCTTCACATTAACAAACTTGGAGATTTGTTAAAATACAAATTGTAAGGAGGGGAATAAAATGGGAAAATATTTTGGAACTGATGGCTTCCGTGGTGAAGCTGGTATTGATTTGACCGCTGACCATGCCTACAAGGTGGGTCGCTTCCTCGGCTGGTACTACAATGC
>ERZ791887.664-NODE-664-length-29937-cov-4.575330_pt1 | contig 29937 bp, 28 predicted proteins | sample MGYA00510157_ERZ791887 | MGnify/ENA primary metagenome ERZ791887 (study PRJEB30046, sample SAMN00792112) | human gut metagenome | study: EMG produced TPA metagenomics assembly of the A metagenome-wide association study of gut microbiota in type 2... | reverse complement strand
AGTCAGCCGGTTCCGAAGTGCCGTCTGACAGCTTCCCCCCGGGGGAAGCCAAGGGTGCTAACTTTTGGCGTGCACGCTCTACTACAGCTAGCGCATCCCCTCCGTCCGGATGCTGACCTCTGCGGAAGACAGGGAGGCAATGCTCCCATCCTCATACCGCACAATCAGGCGGCAGTCCCGGTCAATATCCAGCGCCGATGCATTGCGGCTGGCAGTCGGCGTGGAAACCACAATGGACTTTCCGATTACCATGCTTCTGGCACGGTAGGCGGAGGCGTAGTCGTTTTCCCCCCGGTAGATTTGGAAGAAGAAATTTAAAAAGGCAGCTGCCAGCTTATTTTTCGTGCCGCTGTGCTGCTTCTGCAAGATGGAGTCTGCAATTTCGGCAATCTCCGGTGGGAAGCCTCCTGCCGGGGGATAGACGTTAAAGCCCACACCCACCACCACATCGTCCAGCTGCCCCGTTTCCAGATTGAAGGAACCTTCGGTGAGAATGCCGCATACCTTTTTGCCCGCCAGGAAAATGTCATTGACCCATTTGATTTGAGGCTGCTGCTGGGTGACGGCTTCAATGGCATCACAGGCAGCCAGTGCTGCCATGGTGGTAATCCGGGTGGCGTGCTGGGGCTGCATTTGCCGGGGACGCAGCAGCAGGCTCAGATACAGTCCCGTATCCGGCGGGGAATAGAAGTCCCGCCCCAGTCTGCCCCGTCCGGCGGTCTGCTGGTTGGCAAGAATGACCAGACCCTCCGGCGCGCCTGCGGCAGCCCGCTCCCGCACCAGTGCGTTGGTGGAGGTGACACAGCCCTGAATTTCCGGCTGGCAGCTCATGCCGTATTCATCGAGATTGGCTGCCAGCCCGGAAAGGGAGAGCTTGTCCTGATCCGTGCCCAGGCAGTAGCCCCGGTTGCGGACGGCAAGGATGCTGTAACCGGCATCCTTGAGGGCACCCATTGCCTTCCAGACTGCTGCCCGGGAGATGTGAAGCTGCTGCGCCAGGGTTTCGCCGGAGAGATATTCCCCTCTGTGCGCTTCCAGGTATGCCAGCAGCTGCTGCTTTGTATCCATAATATCCCTCCTTGTGGTGTTTATTATGACGGGGAAAGCGTGAATTGTCAACTATCTTCACCGCAAAAATCAGGTTGACAACCAGTCTGAAAAGAAAATGTAAACTAAGTATTAAAAAATGGTTGACAATCGATGAAAAATGGAGTATGCTTTCCCCATCAAAACAGAAAGAAGGCCTTCCATGAAAAAGTCAACCGTTTTCAATATGACCAGCTGCGCCCTGATGGCTGCCCTGATGTGCGTGCTGTGTCCGGTGTCCGTTCCCATCGGACCCATTCCCATCTCCCTTTCCATTCTGGTAATTTTACTGACGGTGTACGTCCTGGGTACTTGGCGGGCGCTGGTGAGCTACACGGTGTATCTGCTGCTGGGTGCAGTGGGAATGCCGGTGTTCTCCGGCTTCCAGGGCGGCCTTGCCAAGCTGGCAGGCCCCACCGGCGGGTATCTTGCCGGGTTCTGGCTGATGATTCTGGTGGCCGGGATTATCATGGAGAAGGGCAAGCGCAATTTGCTGGTAACCATCCTGGGAATGCTGGTGGGCGTGGCCATTGACTACGCCGTGGGAACGGCATGGTTTGTCTTCCAGACGGAGAGCACCGTGGTTCATGCGCTGGATGTGTGCGTGTATCCCTTTATTCCCTTCGATGTGGCGAAAATCGTGATTGCCGTGCTGCTGGGCAGCGTGGTGTATAAGGGATTGCAAAAGGCAAAGCTACTGTAAAAAATTTTGGGGGCATCTCGGCTGAGATGCCCCCTCGTTTTCTAAAGTGTTCCGCTCCCATGTAATCCAAAGCTCACCGCAATGGCATTATCCACCATGGACATCTGCTGCTCATCCAGGCGGCCCATGTGCTCCCGGAGGCGGCGCTTGTCGATGGTGCGAATCTGTTCCAGCAGAATGACGGAATCCTTACTCAGCCCCACACTGCCGCCGGCAATGTTGATGTGGGTGGGTAATTTGGCTTTCCCGGTTTGGCTGGTAATGGCGGCGGCAATCACGGTGGGGGAGTGGCGGTTGCCGGTGTCGTTCTGCACAATCAGAACCGGGCGTGTGCCGCCCTGCTCACTGCCCACCACAGGGGACAAGTCCGCATAAAAGATGTCGCCCCGCTTCACGGTGCTGTCCATATTCAAATCACACTCCGTGGCGAAAAATCTGGCACGCTGCCCTTTTCGGGGCGCGGCTGTATCTTTATTTTCCCACGTCTGCCCGCGGTTTATACAGCAGTGCCTTCCCCTTATATTATGCAATTGTGCCCCAATTTCCTACTGAAGCGTGAAATTTTTGACATCCATTGACAAAATCCTGCGCTCCCGGTACAGCACCTCCGCTTTTACCGGTGTGCCGCTTTCTTCCAGCCAGACATCCAGATGCAGGGCATCGTCCTCATACCGGTCGTCAATGCTGAGCCGCGTCATTTTTTCTTCTGACCCGGCAGAGGTGATAAAGCCTGCCCGCAGTGTTTTTAGTAATAACCAGGGGGCACAAACCGGTGTCACCTGATTGTCGGCCAAGAGGGGAATATATAGGGCGGTGTCCCCAAAAGTCAGCGCCCCCTTTTCGCCGTCCACGGTGCCGGTGATGCCGGAAATGCTCTCCGGCGCCGTCACGGTAAAGCGGACGGTTCCGGTGCTGTCGGCTTGGCAGTTCATGGAAAACACATGGAGCTTGTCGCCGTAGTCGGCGGTGATATCCACATCAAAGCTGCAAAGGCTGCTTCCCAGCAGCGCCGTCCGCAGGGTAAGGCCACGCTCCATTTCCCGGTTTTTCATGCTGCACCCACAAAGAAGCAGCACCAGAAGGACAACACAAGCGATTTTTTTCAAACGGAATCCCGCCCTATTTTAATAGTCGCGGCAGTGCATCCAGCATATCCGTTGGCAGCATCCCATATTGACCCAACTGCTTTGCACAGACATCACCGGCTTTGCCGTGGAGCCAGCAGCCGCAGGCAGATGATTCCAGCGGGGCAAGTCCCTGCCCAACCAGTGCAGTGATGATGCCCGCCAGCACGTCTCCGCTGCCGCCGACTGCCATGCCGGGATTGCCGGTGGGATTTATGTAGGTGCGGGTGCCATCCGTGATGACGGTGCGGTGCCCCTTGAGTACCAGGATGCACCCAAGCTCCCGGGCTGCTGCCGCCGCTGTGTCCTGCCGCTCCCTGGCAGGGTAACCCAGCCGGGCAAACTCTCCTTCATGGGGCGTGAGAATGGTGATGCCGGTTCTGCCGCGCAGTAAATCTTTATGCTGTGCGGCCAGGGTTATGCCATCGGCATCCAGAATCAGTGGGCAGGATACATTTTTCAGCGCCCAGCAGACAAGAGCCTCGGTATCCGCTGTCAGCCCAAGGCCGCAGCCCAGCAGCATGGCATCCATCTGGGGCAGGCGGCGCTGGATTTCACCAATGGATTCGCGGCTCAGCGCTCCGTCCCGGTCTGGAAGGGGGAAGACCACCGCCTCGTTGAGCTTTATTGCTTCAATGGCATAGATGCTCTCCGGCACGCCCAAAAATACCAGACCTGCCCCGCTGCGCAGTGCCCCCATGGCGGAAAGGTAGGCAGCGCCGGTAAAGCCCCGGCTGCCGCACAGCAGCAGGAGCTTGCCGAAGTTTCCCTTGTGGGCATCCTCCGGGCGGTCGGGCAGAAGGGAAAGAACGCTATTCTCATTCAGCATCATGGCTCAGTCTCCCATGTGGCCGTCCTGTTTCTGACAAAACAAATCCCATAGGTCGTCGCTCATTTCATACAGAATCCGCCGGGGATGATATTTGTCCGGTGCGGTGCGGGTCAGCTCCATGGTGACGAGAATTTCGTCCCCTTCGCTGCACTGGCCGCTGGCTGCAAATTCTTCCCGGTCAAACCGGAGGAAGCTGCCGGCGGTAACCGTTTCGCCGCACCAGGGGCAGGTGTATTGCCGCAGCTCCGGGGCATCCAGTGCCGCCCGGGGGGAGGCATAGGCGGTCAGAATGGGGTTTTCTGCAAACGCGCGGCTGACGTATTCGCCGCCGTATTCCGCCAGATCCAGGTGGTTGCATACCAGCACCGTGTTCCGGGAATCGTTGAGGGCATCGTGAGCCACGTCGCCCTTTTCATTCAGGACACTCAGGGCATCATCCAGGGACATTTTTCTGGAAAAGCGCATGATTTCGTTGCAGAAGATACGCTGCAAATCATAGGTATCCGGCAGATTGGATACGTCAATGCCATGCAGCAGCATATTGTCGATGAGAATGGGCAAATCAGAGCGGCTCCAGGTCATGAAGCTGTATTCCTCGCCGCAGAACGCCATGAATTTCTCATAAGCCTGGGGGAAGGACAGCCCCTGCTCCTCCAGAACCTGATTGCGGATGCCGGTGAGGGTGACAATCCGTCGGTGGAGTTTTGTGTAGTACTGGGGCTTGATGTACAGCCGCAGCTCATCGATTTTCTTAAAAGCGTCATCCAGTTTGACTGCGCCGATTTCGATGATTTCACCGGGCAGACACACCGGCTCGGTCATAATCTCACATTCAGAACCGCACTGGTTCCATTCCAGGTCAAAAATAATATAGTTCATAGAAGATGCCTCTCTGTTTCTGTCAGATAATTCGGATAGAATGATTATAAATCCGCCATATGGTGATGTAAAGAAAAATTTCGTCGAAGGAAAAGGACGGCGGGTTCTATCCGCACGTTGGCGGCATAGCCTTATCCCGGAGGCGATGGGATTGGATTACGAAGTGACGCTGGCCGGAAAACCCATGGGCAGGGCGCAGGCAGAAAAGCAGGGATTATATTATCATGTGGTGTGCCGGTGCCGCCTTTCGGGGGATGTGATGTACCGACTGGAATGCAGCGCCGGTGAGAAAAAGACCAATTTGGGCATCCTGGTTCCCATGGATGCCGGGTTCGGCCTGGATACCCGGTTTCCGGTGAGCCGGGTAGGGGAGGGGGAACTCCGATTTATTCTGCTGCCAAGGCATGACGAGATGAAGGAGCGCACCTTCGTGCCCATCCGCCCGGAGGAACCCTTCCGCTATATGGAGCAGCTGAAGGATGCTTTTCTGGAAACCCGGGAGGGTCAGAAGGGTGCGGTTCTCCCGCCCAAGCGGGAGGAAGAAGCCGCCCCGGAGGAATGCAAACCGGAAACCCAACAGTCGGAAGCCGCCCCGGAAGCTCCCACAGCTGAATGACACGACTGACGCTTCGCACCGAAAATACCCTATTGACATTTAACGTATCCATGCTACAATGAAATGCGGAAAGAATGACAGTGGCAGCCATTTTGGCTGCTGAAAAGGGAAGCAGGTGCAATACCTGCGCGAACTCGTCACTGTATGCAGCGCTAATTGCGGGCAAAATGTCACTGGAAACGGGAAGACGCCCCCAATTGCTGTGAGCCAGGAGACCTGCTGCCGTTCTGAATGAGAAAACCACGAGCCATTGGTTTTGTCACACGGTCCGCAGCGTCTGACGGGGAAAAAACTCCCTTTGTTGTCGCGCCCGATTTTGTGAAAAACCTCTCAGCCCTTGGTTGAGAGGTTTATTTTATTTTAGGAGGAGATTCAAATGAAAAAGTTCATTGCATTCCTGTGCGCATTGACCATGCTCTTTGGCGTGGCCAGTGTGGCCTTTGCCGATGCGGATGCCGATAAGGCCGCCGCCGACAAGGTGGCCGCATTGATTGATGCCATCTATGTCCAGTCCCGCACCGATGAGACCGATGCCCAGTGTGCCGCCGCAAAGGAAGCCTGGGATGCCCTGACCGATGCCCAGAAGGAGCTGGTGGAGGGCGAGGAAGCCAGCCCTGATTACTTCGGCCTGGATACCGGCGATGCCTCTCTGGATGACCCCCGCAATGCCGACGGGATTGGCGAAAAGGAAATCCTGGTGGTATCCTTCGGCACTTCCTACAACGGCAGCCGCGTGGCGGACATCAAGGGCATTGAGGATGCCATTGCCGCCGCTTTCCCCGACTGGGCTGTTCGCCGCGCCTTCACCGCACAGATTATCATTAACCATGTCCAGGCGCGTGACGGCGAGTTCATCGACAACATGGATCAGGCGCTGGAGCGCGCCGTTGCCAGTGGCGTGAAGCAGCTGGTGGTGCAGCCCACTCATCTGATGCACGGTGCCGAGTATGACGAGCTGATGGAGGCTGTCGCCGCCTACGCCGATCAGTTCGAGACCGTCATGGTTGCCGAGCCCTTGCTGGGTGAGGTTGGCAAGGATGCTTCCGTTGTCAATGCCGATAAGGCCGCCGTTGCTGAGGCCATTGTGTCCGCTGCTGTCGCAGAGGGCGGCTTCGAGTCTGTCCAGGCTGCCGCCGATAACGGCACCGCCTTTGTGTTCATGGGGCATGGCACCGCTCATGTTGCCAAGGTGACCTACAGCCAGATGCAGACCCAGATGGCAAACCTTGGCTACAGCAATGTTTTCATCGGCACCGTGGAGGGTGAGCCTGAGGAGACCGCCTGCGAAAATATCATTGAGGCTGTTGCTGCTGCCGGCTATAAGAATGTTGTCCTGCGTCCTCTGATGGTGGTTGCCGGTGACCATGCCAACAACGACATGGCTGGCGACGAGGAAGATTCCTGGAAGTCCATGTTCCTGGCCTCCGGCAAGTTCGACAGCGTTGACTGCCAGATTGCCGGCCTTGGCTCCATTGAGGCTGTTCAGAACCTGTACATTGCCCACACTCAGGCTGCCATAGACGGCAATGGTGCGACCGTGATTGTCACTGGCGATGAAGCAGCAGAGGTTGGCCAGCTGGCAGACGGCGTTTATACCGTTGACGTGACCACCGATGGCGGCATGTTCAAGCTGAGCGAAGCTGTGGAAGGCAAGGGCACCCTGACCGTGAAGGACGGCCAGATGACTGTCCACTTCACCCTGTCCGGCAAGGGCTTTAGCCAGGTGTTTGTTGGCTCTGCAGAGGATGCCCAGAAGGAAGGCGCTGCCGTGATTGATGCCGTGGAGGACACCCTGAATTTCTCCGACGGAACCACCGATACCGCCAATGGCTTCGATGTCCCTGTGGAGGAGCTGAACGAGGCATTCGCTCTGGCTGCTATGGGCAAGAAGAGCGCCAAGTGGTATGACCACACCCTGTGTGTCTCCAACCCGGTGCAGCAGTAATTCCCTGGCTTGACCGATTGGGATAACCTGTGATAAAATGAGCTCCCGGTGCGTTATTTGCACCGGGAGCTTTTTATGGAGTGATTCAATGGAAAAGAACGAGGCAATTCGGATTCTGTGGGACTATCTGTGTCTGCATCAGCCGCTCCAACCGGCGGACTGCATCATCGGTTTTGGCTGCTATAACGAGGACGTGGGCAGACGGGTCGCCCAACTGTACCGCCAGGGATATGCACCGTTGGTGCTGTTCTCCGGCGGTTTGGGGAGAAACACCCGCCATATGTGGACGGAAAGCGAAGCGGAGCGCTTTGCCCGCGTTGCTATGGCCGATGGCGTTCCCGAAAATGTCATTCTGCTGGAAAACAAGTCTACCAATTCCGGCGAAAACCTGCTGTTTTCCAGAAAAATACTGATGGACAGAGGCCTTACCCACCCGCAGGTGATTGGTGTCCACAAGCCCTATATGGAGCGGCGGCTTTGGGCGGCCTTCCCGGTCTATTGGCCGGAGGCAACGGTGACCGTCACCTCCTGGCAGCAGAGCTTCCGGGAATATGTGGCGGGAGTGAGCCGCTGGGGGCGGACAGAGGACGACACCATCCAGATGCTGGTGGGTGACTTCCAGCGAATAGCGCTATACCCGGCCAAGGGCTACCAGATTCCCCAGCCCATCCCGGAGGAAGCAGGCCGTGCCTTTGAAACCTTGGTCAATCTGGGCTACACGGCCCAGCTGGCGAAGTAAACCGCTTCCCGGTGCATTTGAAGATGCCGTAGCCAATGGACGCGCCAAAGGCATTGAGAATAATGTCATCCACATCGCAGGTTCCCACCAGCAGGAGCATCTGCAGGATTTCTACCGTGACCATGATGCCCAGCACCAGCAGCATCGTCTTCCAGAATTTCTGCATCTTTTTCAGCAGCATCGGCGGAAAGAACCCCAAGGGAATGAACAGAAGGATGTTTCCTAAGAAATTTGTGAGGGCGTAGGGGAGAAAAATGCGGTTTGCCGGGCGGGTAAAAATCCGCAGATAGTTTTTGATTACACGGAAGGGAACGAGATTCAGATGCTCCCGCAGCTGAACCGGGTAGGGGAGCGGCCTGATTTTCGGGGTTCGCAGAAACAGAAGAAAAAACATACTCATGCCATACAGAAAGGCAAGAATGGTAACAGTTCGCTTTTTTTCTAAATTCAAATACATCGCCTCTTTGGTTTGACCGGTGTTGTCCGTACAGGTTCCCCATTATACCAGAGTGTCCCCGTTTCTGCAACAGAAAAACGTCCCGCAGGCGCAGGAAGTTTGGATTGACAGGAACGGGGAGTTTTACTATAATGCCAGTGAAATTTGAGAGAGAGGTAGAGGGAAGTGGAATACGAAATAACCTTTGACCAGCTGGAAACCATGGAACATCCAAACGTGATTGACATCCGCACACCGGAACAGTATGCCTATGGTACCTATCCCGGCGCGGTAAACATCCCAACGGAAGATATAAAACCGGAAAGCGGCAAACCGATTTATCTGCTGTGCCAGAGCGGCGTGAAGTCGCTGGAGCTGGCAGAGACATGGCAGGAGCAGGGCTTTCCGGTGGTCAGTATCCGGGGCGGCTATCGGGAGTACCTGCGCCACACGCTGGCTAAGACTGCCTCCAGCGAGGAGGAACGCCTTGCCCGCAGAAAAAAGGCGGAGCACAGCATCATCACTACCTACCGCAAGGAGCTGTGGACGCCCTTTATCCGGGCAATCAAGGATTATCGGCTGATTTCAGATGGAGATAAAATTGCGGTCTGCATTTCCGGCGGCAAGGATTCCATGCTCATGGCAAAGCTCTTTCAGGAGCTGCAATCCCATGGCAGGCAGAATTTTGAGGTGGTTTACCTGGTGATGAATCCGGGCTATAACCAGCTGAATGCCCAGGCGGTGCTGGACAATGCAAGGCTTCTGGGTATCCCCATCGAAGTGTTCCACACGGAGATTTTTGACATTGTGGCCAATCAGGGCGGTTCTCCCTGCTATCTGTGCGCCAGAATGCGCCGGGGCTATCTCTATAGCAAAGCCAGGGAGCTGGGCTGTAACAAAATTGCACTGGGACACCACTATGACGATGTGATTGAAACCATTCTCATGGGAATGCTTTATGGCAGCCAGATTCAAACCATGATGCCCAAGCTTCACAGCACGAATTTTCCCGGCATGGAGCTGATTCGCCCCCTGTACCTCATCCGGGAGAAGGACATCCTCCGCTGGCGGGATTATAACGACCTGCACTTTATCCAGTGCGCCTGCCGCCTGACGGAAAGCTGTGCCTCCTGCGGCGGAACGGAGAAGGGCTCTAAGCGTGCGGAAATCAAGCGGCTGATTCAAAACCTCTCCAAAGAAGACCCCCAGATTCCCGCTCGGATTTTCCGCAGTGTGGAAAACGTCAACCTGGATACGGTCATTGCCTATAAGCAGAGCGGAACGGTTCACCGCTTCCTGGATAGCTATGATGAATAGTAACACGCCCCTTCATATAAGAATACCAATTCTGCGCATTTTGCTGAAGGAAAACAGTGAATCAGATGTTCCAGACAAGCATACAGATAAATTGTATCGTTCACACCCGAGATTCAGAGTCAGATATTGAATACCCTTAAAAGCTGGCGTAACTGAGAACATCTATGTAACTTCTGAATAAATCCTCTTTGGCTGAACAGCGAACCTGTTTCTTTTATTCGTGCAGTCATGAAAGAGGGAAATACATACAGCATTCCTCTACTTTCGGAAATTTTTCCAAGAGAAAATTCTCTCGATATCAGTTTTTGCGGATTTAATCAAAGCTTCCCTGCGTTGCGTCTTGTCCTGTGTGGTGCATTGAAAAGTTGCTGTTATGCGCTTGATGTGATTTGGGGATGAATCCCTTGCGCCTTGCCTTTTTGCCAATAATTTGATATAGTAACTGTAATCAATGTGTGAGGGGGAAATATGGTGTGCTGGCAAAAAAAGAAGTACGGTTTTGTACCGGCGGACAGGTGTGGACTGCAACGTATAAAAATCTCCACAACATTCCGCATTGGCATATGGAACACGAGCTGGCGGTCTGCCTGACAGGAAGCGCACGGATTTTTCTCGGCGGTAGCGTATACAACATAGGGGCGGGACAATGCTTCTTTTGCCAGGGCGGCAAGGTACACTGGATTGATGCAGATGATGACTGTATACTTTTGATGTGTGTTTTTGACGAGAAGATTACCCGCACTGTAACAGCAAATTTTCGACTTGTTTCGCCTGTTTTTGAGGATCACTGTGGTGTTAAGGAACAGTTGAAAGATATTCACGAGGTTCGGACGCAGAGGCAGATTTTTCATGATGAGGCTTGCAGAGCAAAGATTACATTGCTGATGATCTCCATCTTTCGTAGCGAGAAGCGAATAGAAAGCCATTCGGATGAATTTCCGTCCAGTAGGCAATGTATGCAGCTGCTGGAAAAAATTGACCAGGAATACGAGTTTATTACTTTTGAGGATGCTGCACGCTTCATGAATTTCTCTGGATCCTATTTTTCCTGCTATTTTAAGCGGTATACCGGTATCACGTTTTCAAAATACCTCAGCAGTGTTCGTGTAGAAAAGGCGTTGGAACTGATTCATCAGAATCCCCAAATTACCGTTGCCGAGGCAGCTAGGAGAAGCGGATTTAATTCCGTTCGCAGTTTTGACCGCTCGGTAAAGGAATTGACTGGTTTCCCCCCAAAAAAGCTGCCAAAGGATTGCCAGCTGAATTTGCTGACAATCTACTCTGCCCAAGAGGTGTTTGACCCAACACTTCAGGTTTCGGAATTGCTGTAAAATTGACGCAGAGTCTCCAGAAGGACTCTGCGTTTTCTTAGCATACATATAATTATAGAAACAGTTGTCCACTTTCTAAAAGCAAATGACTTTCCATGACTGATGTATTTTATATAATTATCGTGAGCAGAGACAATGAAATATTGGTAATCTTTAACAATTGAATGTCAATCTGCTTTAGAAAAAAAGAAAAGAGGAAAAAGAAAGTGAAAAGGAACCTGAAACTGTTTTGCATTGCACTGGCCATTTTGATGATTGCAGCAATTGTGGTAAAAGGCGTAGACACGTCTTGGGGTGCGGTCAGTGTCAAAAGGGCCTCTGAGGTCAGCCCCAACGGTTATTTGATGAACTATAAGCTTTACATTCCCAAATTTGCAACGCCGGAAAATCCGGCACCTGCTTTGGTGTATATGGTTGGCGGCGGTGCATCCTTGGATGAAAGCTCTATGATTGCAGTGGAGGCTTCAAGAAGAGGTTACATCGTAATGGTTACGGATGTCCCTGGCAACGGTATGTCAGAACCCATTATCAGCACGGCAGGCGGCTTCAGTGGTAGTACCAGCGCTGTGCCGATCAATTCCATGTCAGAGGGTCTGGCATATACGGCACGGTCTGCAGAGATTGTCAAGTCCCTAAATATGACTGACAAATCCCAGCTGGTATTCGGCGGTCACTCCATGGGTGGATATTATACGTCCGTCATGGCGCAGCAGTATGCTGATGAGATTAAAGCTTGTTTGATTCTTGGAACCTATGGTTTTTCCGGTAAACTGGAAAATGCAACCAATTTTAACTATGCACTGATTGTCGGCGAGGGCGATGAGTCCGTTCTGTCCAGAACTACTGGCTATCGCACGCTGACGGATGCAACACAGTCCCCTGCTCTGAAGCAGATGTTTGGTGTCCGGGAAGAGGAAGAAATCGAAAACGGTAAGGTTTATGGAAGCTATGAAGATCAGACTGCAAGAGCCCTTTATACGCCCAACACCATGCATATGTTGGAACCGGATAATGTCGGCGTCGCAAAACTGTTTCTGACGGAACTGGAAAAGTCCACAGTTGCACCTAAGTCCATTCCTGCTTCCAACCTGGTATACTGGGTGAAGGATGTGGCAATGCTGGTGGCCTTTGCTGATTTCACACTGCTGCTGTTTGCACTGGTGCAAATGCTGCTGGAAACCAGCATGTTCTCTGGCTTGGTTCTCAAGAGAGAAAATCGCTATGTCGGATACAAACCCAAGACCAAGGGCTGGTATGTTGCAACAGTTGTCCTGGTGCTGCTGTGCGGCTGCCTGTACATTCTGGGATATATGTATTACAGCCAGCTCCCCATCGTGAGCAAGCTTGGAAATGCAGGTGGAAAAAGTACCTGGTCGCTGTTTACAGGCATCCTGCTGGCGGCTTATGTTGTAGTGTTCCACATGACCATGGGGAAGAAAAACGGCGCATCAGCTGCGGACTACGGACTGGCAACCTCTGACAGCGGCAAGTTCAGCATTGTTTATATTCTTAAAAGCCTGGTGTTTGCCCTGACTACCTTTGCTGTTGTTTATGGCCTGTTCTGTGCGTACTTTACCTACACCGGCTGCAACATTCACGTTGTCTGGTTTAACAGCGAAATGTTACCCCTGGAACCTACTAAGACTCGCTACAAGTTTATTCAGATCCTGCTGTTTATGTTTGCTTTCATCTTCACCAATTCTATTGCGCAGAAGACAATTTCCGGCTATCAGAACAATGTTGTGAAGGAATACATCCAGACCAGCCTTGTTGGTACGGCTGGTATGTTGGTTACATTTGTTGCTTTCGTAGGTGCGTTGCTGATTCCTCATGTTTGCCTGTTTGCCGCAAACCGTGGATGTTTCGGTGCTGAAACGCTATTGGGTGTCGCTGCGAGCTTCTGGATGATTAACCTATCCTGCTATTATCTGAATAAGAAAACCAATTCCATTTGGACAGGCACAATCACTGCTTCCGTTATTATGACCTGGCTGTGTATTTTTGCAACGGGCATGAACTTCTAATACGATTTCCTGATTTTAACCAATGCCGTAGGTGCATTGCAGATTGCGTTAAGATATGAAGACATAAAATAAGCGCTGCTTAACCCAATGGCGGTTAGGCAGCGCCTATTTTTGATCATCAATGGCTAAACACCATTACAGCGCAATATACTCCGGGATAGTCGTATCACAGACGGCGATATCCTTCAGAGAGGGTTTCCCGGATAGAGGGCATTTGCTTACTTTGCAAAAACCTTCTTCAGGTGGACGAAGCGGGGCAGGCCATCCTCTTTGACCATGTTGGTCTCGCCCTGGATCAGAGGCATACAGTAGTCCAGGAATTCCTTGGTCACGCCGTTGCCCTCTGCATTGATCCACGCGCGGGGAACCTTCTTCTCGGTGTTGGCCACCAGGCTCAGGTCGAACAGCTCAGGCTCGCACCTGTAGCCGTCGGCACCGCGGGTACACTTAAAGCCAACCATCTTGTCGGTGATACCGGCCACGGCGGACTCCACAGCCACCTTGCCGGACATGAAGCTCTCGGCAATGTCGGTGCCGGAAGCGCAGTGAGCGGCGCAGCGCTGCAGCAGGCTCAGCTCAATGGGACGAACCTTCACGCCCATTTCCTTCTTGATAACATCGGTCAGGCGGGCAGCCAGGCCGCCCAGCTGGGCATGGCCGAAGCCATCGGTGCCGGAGGTCTTTGCTTCGGAAACGAAGGTGCCGTCAGCGTAGTGAATGCCTTCGGAGACGGCAACCAGGCAGTTGTGCTTCTCGTTGTAAACACGCTTGACATCAGCAATGAACTGCTCCATGTTGAAGTCCACCTCGGGGAGATAGATGAGGTCGGGGCCGTCGTTCTTGGTGCAGGCACAGGCAGAAGCGGCGGTCAGCCAACCGGCGTGACGGCCCATGCACTCGATAACGGTCACCATGCCCTTGTCGTACACCTGGCAGTCACGGGAAACTTCCATGAAGGAGGTGGCGATGTACTTAGCGGCAGAAGCAAAGCCGGGGCAGTGGTCGGTGCCGGCCAGGTCATTGTCGATGGTCTTGGGCACACCCATGACACGGCACTCATAGCCAACCCGGTTCATGTACTTGGAAATCTTGTTGCAGGTATCCATGGAGTCGTTGCCGCCGTTGTAGAAGAAGTAGCGGACATTGTACTTCTTGAAAATCTCCAGAATGCGCTTGTAGTCGGTGTCGTCCACATCGGGGTCGGCAATCTTATAGCGGCAGGAACCCAGGGCAGAGGAGGGGGTGTGCATCATGTTTGCCAGTTCAGCGGGGTCTTCCTCATCCATAATCATCAGCTGGTCATTCAGGACACCCACGATGCCGTGATGTGCACCATAGACCTTGGTGATGTTGGGGTTCTCCAGGCCGGTCTTGATAACGCCGTATGCGGAGCAGTTAATGACGGAGGAAGGGCCGCCGGACTGACCGACAATCAGGGAACCTACCAGAGCTTTTTCAGACATAAAGAATAACCTCCAATATGTTTTAATTTTCAAATTAAATGAAAAAATGACGGGATATTCCAAGGGGGAATCCCCATACCTTCCGCATTATATCACAAAAGATTTCTATTGGCAAATATTATTATTGCTAATTTGAAAAAATGTGGTATAATATCCGCGAAAGAAAGCGAAGGCCACTTCGCTTCAATAAGGAAAGGAATGATTCCAATGGCACTTGTTACTTCTACCGAGATGTTCAAGAAGGCATATGATGGCGGCTACGCAATCGGTGCTTTCAACGTCAACAACATGGAAATCGTCCAGGGTATCACCGAGGCTGCCGGTGAGCTGCATAGCCCCGTTATCCTCCAGGTTTCCAAGGGCGCCCGCGCTTATGCCAACCACACCTACCTGGTGAAGCTGGTTGAGGCTGCCGTAATCGAGAATCCTGATATTCCCATTGTGCTGCACCTGGACCACGGCGATTCCTTCGAGCTGTGCAAGAGCTGCATCGATGGCGGCTTCACCTCCGTTATGATTGATGCTTCCTCCAAGCCCTTCGAGGAGAACATCGCTTTGACCCGTCAGGTTGTCGAGTACGCTCATGACCACGGCGTTGTCGTCGAGGCCGAGCTGGGTACTCTGGCCGGCGTGGAAGACGAGGTTGCTGTTGAGCACGGCAAGGAAAGCTACACCCATCCCGAGGAAGTGGAAGAATTCGTTGGCCGCACCGGCTGCGACTCCCTGGCTATTGCCATTGGCACCAGCCACGGCGCTTACAAGTTCAAGGCTTCCCAGTGCACCCGCAATGCCGACGGCGTTCTGGTTCCGCCTCCCCTGCGTTTCGACGTGCTGAAGGAGTGCATCAAGCGTCTGCCCGGCTTCCCCATCGTCCTGCACGGTTCTTCCTCCGTTCCCCAGGAGTTTGTGAAGATGGTCAATACCTACGGCGGCAATATGCCCGATGCTATCGGCATCCCCGAGGATCAGCTGCGTGAGGCTGCAAAGCTGGCCGTCTGCAAGATCAACATCGACTCCGATATTCGTCTGGCAATGACCGGCAACATCCGTAAGTACTTTGCTGAGCATCCCGATCACTTCGATCCCCGTCAGTATCTGAAGCCTGCGCGTCAGGCTGTCAAGGATATGGTCGCTCATAAGATCGTCCACGTCCTGGGTTCCGACGGCAAGGCCTAATCGCCGCTCTGCCTCTCATCCGTGCGCCGAAAAACCGGCGCACGGATTTTTTTGGAAATTTTGAAAAAAGATGAAAAAAGCAGTTGACAAATCCGGCACACCATGATATTATATCGAAGCGCTGAGGGAAACGACCTTGCAAGGGAGATTTTCAAGCGGTTATATGGGCGAGTGGTGGAATTGGTAGACTCGCTAGATTCAGGTTCTAGTGTTCACTGCGGACGTGCGGGTTCAAGTCCCGCCTCGCCCACCAAAAGAGAGCAAGCTTCTTCTGAGGCTTGCTCCTTTTCCTTTTTTGACAGCGAAATAAATAAAACAGGCTCTATGGCACCCGTGTGTGGGATTGCCGTAGAGCCTGTTGCAGTGCGCCCGGCATGGGCAAAATCTAAAGGGTGAAAGTCTCAAACCCGACCGGTATCGTAATTCAGATGACCTGGAATTTAGCCTCGCCAAGCAGAAAGTCAGCGGAGACATTGAACACACGGGCAATACGGATGAAATTTTCGTCACCCAGCTTGTCCGTCTTGCCGCTGATGAAACGGCGCAGAGAACGCTCCGACACACCGATACGAGTAGTAAGCTCCGCCTGTGTGACTTTTTGTGATTTTTTCTATTTCCATTCTCCCCCACCTTTTCCGCAATATAACTGACATTTCTCCCGGTTTTGCGGTGATACTATGACTGCGGAGGAAAAACCGCGAAAGAAATGGAAAGGAAGAGAAAACGTTATGAAGAACAGCAACCAGCTGAATGTTCCCCAGGCACGGGAGGCCATGGATAAGTTCAAGATGCAGGCTGCCCAGGACGTTGATGATCCAGTTACCTATTGAACTATAATAGAATCATCCAAAATAATTCTAATCAACGGTTGGTTTCCTAGTCTATTGTAGTTCACTCGATAAAAAACTTCATAAGCAGTTCGTTTTCCTGTTACATACGCAAACAGGAAATCTAATTTTCAAGCCATGCTCGTAGAAGCGCATTCTATGAGCATGGCTTTTTTACTTGTCATATCGCACATTTTTAGCTATTTGTTCGCATCAAAAAAGGCGTATATTTGTACAATATTCCAAACTTTACCACATCTCAAAAATTCTTTGAAAAAGATATTAAAAAATAGCCTTTCTCGATGGCTACTTAAGTGAGGGGGTTCTTCAAAGAGACACTCCTCTTACCCCCTCACCTGAACCTTGAAAACTCCATACTCATTCATCTGATACATTCTTCTGGACCGGAGCCGGGAAGACAGTACGCTGTGACCACCTGCCCCATAAGGGGTACAAAGCGAGGAAGCCTGTGAGGGCTGAAGCAAAGGTGCTGAGCGAGAAATGCTGCCTCCAATGTTGGATTGCCACCAACAAGGCGACGAGGGTTCAGATAGGACAATGATACTTCTCTACGGAGCTGGCGGAGGACCCGGCAGGGGTGGAAGGCCCATGGACTCGATTCGCTCTCGAGCGTCAGATGATTTCCCTTTGTGTGTTTAGGGGGCGAGGCCGAATGAAACGCACCGACCAAAGCGCAGAAAGATTTTCTGTGTTTTGGTGGAGCAAAAATAAAGTCTAGGAGGTACAAAATGAATCACTGCAAAACCATTGCCATTGTCAATCAGAAAGGGGGTGTTGGAAAAACCACTTCCACCGTCAATCTGGGTGTCGGTCTTGCGCAAGCCGGAAACCGGGTGCTGCTGGTAGACGATGACCCCCAGCACAGTTTGACCATCAGTTTAGGAATACGGAACGCTGACGATGATCTGGACACCACACTGGCTACTGCCATGCAGGCCGAAATCCGGGATGAACCCGTTCCCTGGGAAGAAGGCATCATCCACAGCGGCGAGGGGGTCGATCTGCTTCCTGCGAACATTGAACTGTCCGGCGTAGAAATGAGTCTGTTCAATGCCATGTCCCGGGAACAAGTGCTGAAATCCGTTCTCAGCCGGGTGAAAGAGAACTACGACTACATTCTCATTGACTGTATGCCGTCCTTGGGGCTGATGTCCATCAATGCTCTGGCTGCCGCCGACAGCGTGATCATCCCGTCTGCACCGGACTTTCTTTCCACAAAGGGTCTGAATCTGCTCATCCGCACCATCAGCAGGGTGCGGCGGCAGATCAATCCGAAACTGAAAATCGACGGAATCCTTATGACCATGGTAGACGGGCGAACCAACAATGCCAAAAGCATTATCGCCGCCCTGCGCTCCACATTGGGCGGTAGCGTCCGGGTATTTGACACGGAAATCCCCCGCTCTGTCCGAGCCGCCGAGGCATCCGGCGAGGGGAAAAGCATTTTCGCCTTTGATCCCAAAAGCCGGGTGGCCCAGGCCTACACAAACTTGACAAAGGAGGTAGCCGAACTTGGCAAAGAAACAAATCGATCTCGGTCTGACGGGGCTAGATGAACTGTTCATGGATGATCAGGAGCGGGCAGAATCCAGGCTCCCCAAAATCCATGAAATTCCCCTTTCGGAAATTGACGAATTTCCGAACCATCCCTTTCATGTCCGCTTAGACGAGGACATGGATCAGCTGGTGGAGAGCATCAAAGAGCGGGGAATCATTACCCCGGTGACACTGCGGCAGAAGCCGGATGGGCGGTACGAAATCGTCTCCGGCCACCGCAGGACAAAAGCCTGTGAGCTGGCGGGCCTGACCACCGTGAAAGCGGAAATCAAGGAGCTTTCCAGAGACGAGGCCATTATTCTTATGGTGGAAAGCAATTTACAGCGTACCACCATCCTGCCCAGCGAAAAGGCGTTTTCCTACAAAATGCGGCTGGAGGCTATGAACAGGCAAGGGCAGCGAACAGACTTAACTTGTGGACCAGTGGGCCACAAGTCAGACGGAACCAAATCGAGAGATGTTATTGCAGAATCTACGGATGAAAGTGCAAGACAAGTGTCTCGCTACATCCGTCTTACCCACCTTATTCCGCCTCTGCTGGATTTGGTGGACTCTGGAAAAATCACTTTCCGGCCCGCCGTTGAGCTTTCCTACCTAACCGAGGAGGAGCAAAACAGTCTGCTGGATTCCATCAGTTCCGAGCAGTCCACCCCGTCCCTGGCGCAGGCCCTGAAGATGAAAGAATTTTCCCAGAACGGCAGGCTCAACGCCGACGTGATCCTCTCCATCATGTGCGAGCAAAAACCCAACCAGAAAGAGAAAATCAGCTTCCAGTCGGAACGGCTGAAACCTTTCATCCCCAAAAACTTCACCGCCAAGCAGACGGAGGACTACGTGATCAAGGCCCTGGAGTACTACCACCGGTATCAGCTCCGGCAGAAGGAGCGTGACAGATAATGCGCCCAGCTTGTCGTTCTCCTCCCCCTCACACTCCCCCTTATATTGTATAACCAGCTGTACCAGCTGAAAAGAAGCGTAGACACCTGCCAAAATCGGCGGGTGATTCTTTTGTGAAAGGAAAATGCCATGCGAAAAATTATGAAACGAGGGTTCTGCTTGTTTCTGGTGGCTGTGCTGCTGGCAGGGTTGGTGCCCTGTGCCTTTGCGGATGAAGCAATGCCCACCGGGGAAGTGGAAGCATCCGAAGCCGCAACGGAGGCAGTGGAAGAAACGACGGCTCCACCGGAAACGGCAGTTCCCTCAGAATCCACCGAACCGCCGTCAGAAACCACCGAACCCCCAGAGGCAACGGAAACTACGGAATCGGAAACGGAAGTCACAGAACCGGAAGCTGACCCGGTAGAAGATGCCCCGGAAGATGCCATTGAGGATGACCGGCTTGCCACCTACGCCTCCACGGTCACCAACGTGCTTCTGTTTGACAAGGCAAGCCCCAATTACACCACGGTCCTGAGAAGCCAGGTGTCTGTGACCTACAATCCCAATGGAAGCGATGCCGCAAAAACAGCCTATATCAAAAATCTGGGCTGGCACTTTGCACGGTACAACAATGTTCCCTATGAGGACGACCCACTGTACTGCATCGAACCCTGCAAGAATTACGCAGCCAGCACTTCGGGCAACTACATGGACGAGGATCTGGGGGTATCCGGCAGCGGCAGCACCCGTGGCAGTAATGTCTGGTATGCCATGCCCTATTCCTACCGCCAGGCCATCGCCCTGACCCTGCTGTACTCCCGGCAGCTGTGGGACAGCAATTACAGCGTCAAAACCACGGCCATGGCCAACAACCCCAATGTTTCCACCCGGATCGCCACCCAGTTCCTGATCTATGAGATCGTAACAGGATTGCGGGATGCGGATACCTTCAACCGCCGTGGCTCCAACGGTTATACCAGCGGGGATGTATTCTACAATGCGGGTGTTGCCAGCGTTTCCGGCTTTGCGGAGAAGTACAACAGCATTGTTTCCAGTGTCCAGAACGCCATGAAAATCCCCAGCTTTACCAGCCGCTCCTCCGGTTCCGCGCCCACCATCACCATGAGCGGGAGTCAGGTAAGCGTTACGGATTCCAACAGCGTTCTGGGGAACTTCTCTTTCACCAATGGGAACGGTGCATCCTTTTCCAAGTCTGGGAACACCTTGACCATCACCAAAACAGGCTCTATTTCTCCCACAGCTCTATTCAGTGCTACCCGGAATCTGCCCTCTGCGGAAAACTCCACTGTATCCATTTACTACAGTGCCAGCAGCACTTACCAGACCTGCGTCAAGCTGTATTCTCCCCAGGTGGATACACTGCGGGCCTATTTTAAGATCAACGCCCCGGACCCGAAGGGTGCCGTGAAAATTACGAAGGTCACCAACACAGGCCAGAACTTGGGCGGGTGGAAAATCGGCCTGTACACGGATTCCGCCTGCACCAATCCCATCTCCGGTTCTCCCTTTACAACCGGCAGCGATGGCACCGTGACCGTATCCGGCTTGCAGCCCGGAACTCTGTACGCCAAGGAGCTGGCTTCCAGTGCCCCTTATTGGGTCTGCGATACCAGCGTGAAAACCGTGACCATAGTAGCCGGTCAGACGGCTTCTGTGAGCTTCGCCAACACACAGTACGGCGCACTGGAAATCCGAAAGTCCACCAACACCGGCAACCACCTGGACGGCTGGAAGTTCATCGTCAAAAAGGACGGTGCGGAGATTCTCGGTTCTCCCTTTACCACGGACGGAACCGGAATCATCCGCATTTCCAATCTTGCCCCCGGAAAATATCTCGTTATGGAATCTCCCACCGAGGCCCCCTATTGGTCTGGGGAGCTGGGCTACCACACCGTTACTGTGGAGTACGGAAAAACCGCCGTTGACCGGTGGCTGAACAAGGAGCAGGGTCTGGGCAACTTCACGAAATCCACCAACACGGGCGACGAGATTTCCGGCTGGCATATTACTGTCTATGCGGATGAAGCCTGTACCTAGGAACTCCGTACCCTCATTACCGGCCAGGACGGCACCGTAGGTATCTATCTGGAACCCGGCACCTACTGGGTCAAGGAAACCGGAAGCGAGGAGGTCCGGGACGATTACTGGAAAATGGATGATACCGTGAAAAAGCTGGTGATCCACGCCCATGAGAAAACCACCCTGGAGTTTATCAACAACTACAGCGGCAGAATTTCCATCCAGAAAACCGTAAAGCCGGAAGGTACGTTGGAGGGCTGGAAGTTCAAAATCACGGATGCGGACGGGAAAGAAATTTCCGGTTCTCCCTTTACCACGGATAAAAACGGGAAAATTCTCACCGGCAATCTCACCCCCGGAGACTACACCGTGGAAGAAGTGCTGCCCGCTGACAGCCTCTATTCCGGAGAAGCCCCGAAAACCGTCACTGTCACCGCAGGCAAAACGGCAGAGGTATCCTTCCTCAACAAACTGCGCACCGGGAAAATCACCATCCGAAAGGTGGACACCAAGGGCGAACCTTTGGCGGGAGCCACCTTCCTGCTGGAAGGCAGCGAGGACGGGAGTCTCTGGTATCCGGCTATTCCAGGCTCTGACGGTGTTTGTGTTCTAGGTGAGCCTTCGGAAGAAAACCTTGCAGCCGCCAGTAAGACTTCCGGTGAGGATGGTCTGCTGACCTGGGAGACCCTGCCCATCACCTTGCAATACAGGATCACGGAGACGAAAGCCCCGGAGGGCTATACCCTGCTGAAAGAAGCCGCTTTCGAGGGCACTCTGCCTGCGGATACACTGGAACTGCGGGTGGTCAACGGAGAAGCCTTCGCTCTGCCTAAGACCGGCTCAACCGGCTTTGTCCGCATTCCCATGGCTACCGTTTTTTGTCTGATGCTGTGCGCCGCAAATCTTTGGCTGCTTCGTAAGAAAGAGCAGTAAGCCAACCGGGAACACCCCCGGTATTATTTATTTTCAAAATTCAACTACAGAAAGGAAATCACTATGAAAACCATGAAGAAAATTGTTTGCGCCTTTATGACCCTTGTCCTGCTGCTGTCCAGCGTCCCCGCCGTCTTTGCGGACGAAGCGGACACTAAGACCATTGACCAGGATGCCGCTTGCAGCCTGACCATCTGGAAGTTCGACTACACCAACGCCAAGAAAGACGGCGTGTGGGATGAAGATGCCTTTCCCTCCACCGGCTGGCAGGAAAGCTATGTGGAAAACACGTTGGTGAACACCAATCGGAAAGGCGACACCGACGGCCAGAACGGCAACGCTCTGGGAAATGGGCAGACCAGCAAAGGCTATGCCATTGCCGGTGTGGAATTTGCCTATCTGAAAGCCGCAGACATTGTGACCTTTGAGAACCAGGGTACGACCCAAGTCCTCTACGGCTTTCACAAGACGGATGCCGCAGATCTGCTGAAAGCCATCGGTTTGGAAAGCGGTGCCAACCGCTGTGCCGAGGCGGACAGCCTGGATGCTGACCGCTACTTCTACACCTCTGACACGCTGAACAAGGCCCTGGCCCAGAGTCTGGAAGCCAATTCCACCACTGTGAAAAACGCCTTGGAAACCTTCATCCGTAACGGCGGCACGGCTATGGCCCCCACCAACGAAAGCGGCAAGACGGTGGCAAGAGACCTGCCGGTGGGATTGTATCTGCTGGTAGAAACCAAGGTCCCCGAAATGGTCACTTCCACCACCAATCCGTTCTTTGTATCTCTGCCCATGACCACCGTCACCGGCAATGACAACTCCGCTTCCCAGAACGGCGGTGCCGCATGGAACTACAACGTAGTCGTCTATCCCAAGCAGGAAACCGGCATCCCCACCCTGGAAAAAACCGTCCGGGAGGCCAAGGCCGACACCGGCAAGAATGAGGGTTCCGCTTCCATCACCGACGGCTTTGCCCACACCGCTTCCGGCTCTGCCGGGGACACCATGGAATACCAGATCCTTTCCACCCTGCCCACCATCACCTCCCAGGCAACGGCCCTGTCCACTTACAATTTCTACGACACCCTCTGCGAGGGCCTGACTTACAGCAAGGATGCCGGTGTGACCATTGAATTCTTTGCGGATGCCGCCTGCACCGACAAGGCAGCCTCCTGGAACAAGGATTCCGGCAAGTTCACCGTTACCTACAGCGAGGATGGCCGCCATATGACTGTGGACATTACCAAGGCCGGCCTGGAGGAAATCAACGGAACTACCTCCAACAAGAACGGCAAACTCTACACCGGCTACTCCAACTACACCGCCCGTGTGACATACAGTGCCGTCATCAACGCCGACAAGACCTTTGTCTACGGCGAAAAGGGCAATGAGAATACCGTCATTCTGACCTGGAAGCGTACCTCCGGCGACTACTATGATACCCTCATTGACGACTGCCATGTATTTTCCTTTGGCCTGGACCTGACCAAGCTGTTCTCCGATGTGGACGCGGAAACCGCCGCAGAAACCAAGCTCTATGACAGCGTGAAGTTCAAGATTCAGAACAAGACCGACGGCACCTGGATCATTGCCAAACGCAATGACGAGGAAGGAGTCTACTATGTCACCGGACATACCGACAAGGAAGCAGATGCCACCGTCTTTACCCCCGTCACCATGACCAAGTCCTACGGACACATCATGGTCAAGGGCTTGGAGGAGGACACCTACACCATCACCGAAACCCAGACGGCTAACGGGTATACTCTGCTGAAAAACGCAATTACCGTTACCATCTCCGTCAAGGAAAACACCGGGAAAGCCTGCAATGTATACGCCAAGGACGTGCTGGGCGTTCTGCAGAATGACACCCACTATACTTTTGACGGCGGTGAAGACCTGAAGCTGGCCAATATCCCCCAGCGGGTGCTGTCCCACAACTACCCCACCGCTTCTGCAACCGTGGACAAGAATGACGTCACCATGCTGGAGGACAACGGCTCCGCCAACGCGGAGGTACCTCTGACCGTGAAGAACACCAAGGGCTTTGACCTGCCCAAGACCGGCGATCACGGCACCTGGATGTACAGCCTTGTGGGCATTCTTATGATGTCCACCGCAGCCGGTGTCATTGTTCTGACTGTCAAAAAGAAGAATGGCCGGTAAGTATCTGGCACCCCGGAAAGACACTCCGGGGTGCCGTCCGAAAGGAGGAGATCCTATCCGAGAGAAGCGAAGAACGATCATTACCATCTCCCTGGCGGTGCTGTTTTTCCTGCTGGCACTGGGGCTGACTGTCTATCCCATCTTCAGCAGCCGCTACAATGAGGCCCACCAATCCCAGATTCATACGGAGTACCGAGAGGCGGTTCAGGCATTACCGGACACCGCCATCCCGGATGCCAGGGCCGCAGCCCAGGCGTACAATGAGGAATTGTGGAGCAGCATCGTCCGATACGGCAGTTATTCCAAGGATTCCGTGACTTCCGCCGTGGAGGACTATGCCCAGCTCTTAGACCTTACCGGCACCGGGACTATGGGTTATGTCTATATTCCCAAACTGGGGGTATCCCTGCCCATCTACCATGGAACGGAGGAGGAAACCTTAGAGCGTGGTGTGGGGCACCTGATTGGAAGCTCTCTGCCCATTGGTGGCAGCAGCACCCACACCATCCTCACCGGTCACTCCGGTCTAGCCAGCCAGAAGATGTTTTCCGACCTGGACAAGCTGGAAGTTGCGGACACTTTCTATCTGGAGGTGCTGAATGAAGTCCTGGCCTATGAGGTTGACCAGATCAACACCGTTTTGCCTCACGACACCACCTATCTGGGGCTGGAAGGAGGCAAGGATTTGTGTACCCTTGTGACCTGCACTCCCTTTGGGGTCAATACCCATAGGCTTTTGGTTCGTGGCCACCGGATTCCCTACACCCCGGAGAACACGGAAAATCCCGCCATAGAACTGGCTGAAACAGAGGAAAGCGTAGATTCCACCTGGGAACAGGAGTACGAAAAGGGTGTGTATCTTGCCATTGGTATTGTGGCTCTGATCTGCCTGATTCTGTTCATTATCTGGCTCACGCAGAAAGGAGAAAACAATGCGGCGTAAAGGCGTTCTCATGACCCTTCTGTTCCTGTGGGTGTACCTGGTAGGCATGGGGATCCTTCTGTATCCGGCAATCAACAACTACTACACCAGCAAGCGAATGGAAGGCTCTGTGGAATCTTTCTATGGTGCCAATCCTACGGAAAGCACTTTGGATAATTTGCTTACCACAGAACCGATTGCGGAAACAGAGCCGTCCACGCCCTACCCGGAGCTGCTGGAAATGCTGGAAGCCTACAACCGAGAGCTGTATGAAGATGACCAGTCGAAACTCAGCAGTCTGGCAGCCACCGAGCAGCCGGGGGTGCTGTTCAGCGTCAGCGGGCAGAAGGGCGATGTGTTTGGGGTGCTGTCCATTCCAAAGCTGGAAATGGAAATGCCCCTGTATCTGGGTGCCACCGACAAGCACATGGCCGACGGGGCCGCCCAGCTGGGGCAGACCAGCATTCCCATTGGTGGGGAGAATACCAACGCCGTCATTGCAGGACACCGGGGGTACAATGGTGCGCCCTATTTCCGCTATGTGCCGGAATTGCAGATCGGGGATTCTGTGGACATTACGAACCTTTGGGGCACCCTGCACTACAAGGTCGTGGAAACCAGGATCATCCAGCCCAATGATATTGATGCCATCAAAATTCAGCCCGGGCGGGATTTGATAACCCTGCTGACCTGCCACCCTTACGCCAGCGGCGGCAGGCAGCGGTTCTTAGTGATTTGCGAAAGAATGGAGGAAGAAAATGGAAGATGAAAAAAGAAAGGCCGGCAGCTATGAGATCATCCAGGCATTCCGCATCGGGGACCGGGAAATCGTCCTTGGGGAGGACCTGAATGCGAAACCGGAGGAACGCTACATGTGCGCCTACTGCCAGCAGAACGAAATTGCGGCCCTCTACAATGAGGTCATGGTCAGTGACGATTACTGTGAAATCGTCAAGCTCTTTGCGGAGCGGATGTCGGAACAGGCCGGGAAAACCCGTGCGGAGGTATTGAAACCCAAATTCCAGGGCATCGACGTGACACCTCTGACCAACAAGGACTGTACCCCCGTTACCTATGACGATGACCTGAATGGAAAAATTGTTGTTATTCGTCCGGGTGTGCTGCGGAAGGAGTATCAGTTGGCAACCCGTCAGCTGAAACTCTGCATCGGCGGTTTTGGAGCCAGTCCCCACAGCCGGGGTTCTGCCTGTTTCTGCGTGGATCTGTATTCCGGTGACAGCTCCCGGTTTGAGCGGCGGGACATTCTTGGGACATTGGCACCCGAACAGCTCCCTCAGTGGGCAAAGCTGGGACTGGAACAGTATCAGCGGGAACGATCTGAAAAGCGAAAGGAGCGTGAACGCTAATGTTTCCACCCGAATATTCTCCGTGGGGAGAAGTCCAGCATCAAGAGGAATTATGCTCTGGTGTCTTTTCTGTATCCACCGCCAGCCATGGCGGCATCATGGTTCACAGAAGCGTTGCGAAAGCGGTATTGTCTGCGGCGGCAAGAAAGCATTGCTTCCGGGATGGCAGCTACTACTGCTTCGAGGAGGACTGCGATGCTCCGGTTGCCATTCGGGAGCTGTTGGACAAGGGCCTCTATACAGCTCCTGTAAATGACTATTTTAAGCAGGGAGAGTATGAGAGGGTCATCAACCGCAGCTTGCAGGAATACCACCTGGACTACTGGAAGGGCAGAGAAGCCGCCAAAGCGAAACAAGCAGAAAAGCGAAAGGAGCGTGAACGTTAATGGAACTGCGAGAATTGACCCAGCCCGAACAGAAATACACCTACCGTCAGAGTCACCTGCTGGATGCCCAGACGGGAAGTATCGGCTATCTGCGTGGGGACTTTGGCGCCACCGGAAAAGAGTTCTATTCCAGTTGGTTTGACAACATGGCCTATCTGAAAACACCAGAATTTCAGGCAGAGCTGGACCAGGTGATAAACGCCCTGCGGGAAGATTCCCAGTACAGTGGTATCCTGGCAGACCGGAGCAGCCTATCCAACGTCTGCCGCCAAACCTTTGGACGGGAAGAATCCGGCTTCCGGGTGAATACCCAGGACTATGCCTACCTGCTGCGCTTAAACCCCAACCGAGGCGAGTACAATTTCTACATCTACTGCTACAAGAGAGATTACCTGGATCGGCACATCCGGAACGCCGAGTACGGCATTCGGTTTATTACCCCCAACTACAAGGAGAAGTTCCGCATTGCGGACGGTGACAGCATCCGCATGACCTTACCCGTTGGTGAATACCGGGACCGGGAATGCCGGTTTATTGACGAAACCCATCTGGAGGTCGGAAACAGCCTCTATCACATCTGCGAGTTTGCGGAGAGGATTCAGCGGGAGTGCATTCAGATCATTCCCCTGCGCCAGTCGCTCCCGGAGAAGTGCTTCAGTGCCTTGGAGACTACAGGGGAGATCATCACCGTCACTAAAGGCGAGAAAGGCTACACGCCTACCGGGCAGTATCCGCAGAACGGTGTTTCCCCAAAAGAGGCTGCCGCCACCCTTAACGATGCTGCCGGTGTGACCAAGGCACAGGAGGCCGCCATGGTGGCCGGCTACATGTTCGGCTGGGATACACCCGCCGCCGACCCCAAAAATTATGATGCCAAGGGTGTACCTTACAAAAATCACAGAGAGAGGGATGCAAGATGAAGTATGAAGTTACCGTCCAGGCAATCAGCCAGGGACATGTCACTGTAGAAGCGGATTCCCCTGAAAAGGCAGAAGACGCAGCTATGAAAGCCCTGTTCACCGGCGCAATCCACTGGGAGTCCACCAGGATGGAGTTTTCCGGTATCGAAGCCCAGGACACATAAACCGGACATAATCTGCTGAAAAAGTAAGGATGTGAAACAATGGATAAGAAAACAGCGATCTGCCAGTATCTCAAGAAGTACCATACCGGTGGAGAAAGAGCCGTTTACAACCGTGAGCTGCAGCGGCTCTTTTCCATTGATGGGCGGGGCCTGCGCAGGAAGATCAACAGTCTGCGGCAGGATGGCTACCCTATTTGCAGCGACGAGCGCGGTTACTACTACGCTGACAGCCAGGAGGAAATCAACGGCACGGTATGCCGGCTCAATCAGATGGTGACAAAAGTTTCCAATGCCCGGACCGGACTTCTGTACGCCTCCATCCAGGATGGCGAGGTGACAGTGGAAGTATCCGTCACCGTTCGATAAGGAGGGGCCATGCCTAGAAAAAATGAAATTCTTTCCCAGATGCTCTCCTCCAAAACCCAGGAGATTGTAAGCAGCCCCGGAAAATACACAGCATTTCTTCAAACCGCAGCCCAGAATTACAAGTACGGTTTTCAAGAGCAGGTGCTGATTCATGCTCAGCGCCCGGATGCCACCGCCTGTGCGGAAATCGGCGTGTGGAACCGACTGGGCCGCTGGGTAAACCGGGGTGCCACCGGTATTGCCCTGCTCCGGGACCCAAACCTTCCATATCGTATCCGCTATGTGTTCGATGTTTCGGATACCAACAACCGAGAGAATCGGGAAATTTCCCTTTGGCAGATGAAGCCGGAGTACGAAAACGAGGTCATCCATACCCTGCAGGGTAAGTTCCTGCTGGATTCCAATAATGATTGGGGTGAGGTTGTAGAGGTGCTTTCCCAGCAGCTTGCGGAGGAAGCCGCCGGAGATTACCTTCCCGACCTGCTGAACAACAAGCAGGACAGCTTTCTGGAAGAACTGGACGATGGCAGTGTCGCCAGATGGTTCAAAGAGGCAGTCAGTGAAAGTGTCCGCTATATGGTTTTCCATCGCTGCGGCTATGCGCCCGAGCTGGACAATGATGTCTTTGGGCGTATCCAGGATTTCAACACCGAAATCACCGCTTCACTGTTGGGTTCCGCTGTCAGCACTCTGTCCGAATCCATCCTCCGGGAAATTGGTGTCACCGTAAAATCTTTGGAACGGCAGCAGCTTCGCACATTTGATTCTTTCGGAGACACTGTGTACAATGAAGCCAGAAAAAATGAACTGGAAAGGAGCCAGAATAATGGAGCTGACTTACACAATGCAGGGGGACTACCGGCTGCCCAACCTGATTCCCCCGGAGAGTCCCAAGGTAGGCAAGTACGGGATGCTTCGCCACAGCTATCTGCGCAAGCACCGGGAGGGGCTATACACCGGGATGCTGATGAAGGGGACCCTGAACGCCCATCTGGAGGAGGTGGACCGGGAGGCCAACCGGATGCTGGAGCAACTGACAACGCAGATGGCCCAGGAGCAGGGCGTGACGGAGGAACTGAAAGCCCAGAATCAGATGCTGTGGGTGCAGCGGATGAACAACATCCGGCAGGCAGTAGAGGAGATCATCTACAATCAGCTGATCTACACGTAATTGAAGAATCGCCGCTGCCCAGCGTGGAGGAACAGATTTCCTTCCTGGACGGCGGCTTTTCTGTATCGGAGGAAGCACAGCAGACCTTTTTCCCGCAATTGCAGCTTCCCCAGCAGATCATTGATGAGGCCCTGTGCATGGGCTTTAATGACCGGGACAGCCGGAAAATCATCTGTGCCTACTTCATGAAGGACAAGCCGGACAACGCCTCCTTCCTGCAAAAAAGCTATGGCACCAACGGTGCGGGGCTGATCATCCAGGGTCAGGAATACGCCGTCTGGTATGACCCGGAGGGCATTCGCATCTCCACCGGGCGCACGGTTCAGAAGCTGCATACCACCCTCGTGACCTGGGAACAGGCCGCAAAGCGCATCCGGGAACTGCTGGATATGGGGCGGTATATGCCCAAAGAGGAGCTTGAACAGGTTCCGGACTTTGAGCGGCGCAGACTTGCCCGATCCCTTGCCTTTGCAGTGCGGGAATGCTCTGCCCAGGCAAAGGGGGCCGGGTATCTTCCCCTCACAACGGAAATCTATTCCTCCAA